>OJDH01000018.1_pt1 | contig 139383 bp, 114 predicted proteins | sample 1592761 | NCBI WGS metagenome assembly OJDH01 (sample SAMN05416855, study PRJEB24817) | seawater metagenome | isolation source: Sea water | place: Canada:Atlantic | collected 2013-11 | reverse complement strand
ATGGTAGTGTGGGGCTTCCCCATGTGAGAGTAGGGCATCGCCAGGCATCTAATTAAGAGAAAACCCCGAGCACACTGTGCTTGGGGTTTTTTCGTTGTGCGGAAAAAGCAGCGCAGCGGGTCGCTAGTCAGCTGTCTCCTGCGGTAATAGCCTGCTACGCCGCTGTCACAGCGCGCTCCGCGCACGTCAGTACATCGCTGGTGCTACATGGTTTCAAGTTTTATTGCCGGGTTGTAGTATGCTCCGTGCGCATCCTGTAGTAGGTACCAGCGGCTGATGCGTCCGGAGCGGGATTATCATAGAGTTATTGTACGTGAGCAGGGTTTAGCAGTTTTTCAGCGCTTGCACTACATCAGCAGTAATATCGGTAATGTCTTCCAGGCCGGCAGAGAGGCGGATCAGGCCTTCTGCGATGCCATGATGTTCGCGCTCTTCGGGTGTATAAGTTGAGTGCGTCATACTGGCAGGGTGCTGGCATAGCGATTCGGCATCGCCCAGGCTGACGGCGCGTTTGATCAGTTGCAGGTTGTTCATAAACGCGATGCCGGAGTTGAGGCCGCCTTTTAATTCGAAGGCGATCATCCCGCCGGGTTGGGACATTTGTTCGCTGGCCAGCTGGTAGTATGGGTTTGAGGCTAGTCCCGGATAGTAGACGACTTCTACCGCTGGGTGTTGTTGCAGTGTTTCGGCAAGCTGCTGAGCATTGGAGCAATGGCGTTCCATTCGAAGAGAGAGGGTTTTCAGGCCTCGCATAATCAAAAAAGCGGTCATGGGGGCGATGACCGCACCGGTCAGATCTTTGAGGCCGACCAGGCGGATTTCATCAATCAATTCCTTGCGCCCAGCCACAGCTCCGGCGACCAGGTCACCATGTCCGCCCAGGTATTTAGTTGCTGAATGTACGACCAGATCAGCCCCTAGCGTCAGAGGCCGTTGCAGTGCCGGGGTACAGTAGGTGTTATCAACAATGACTGTCGCGGTTGGATTGTCGGTGTGTACCAGTGCACTAATGGCAGTGATATCCATAATACGCATGGTCGGGTTGACCGGCGTTTCAAAATAGACCACACGGGTGCGTGGTGTTAGCGCTGACTGGATGGCGTTCAGGTCTGTGCAATCGACAAAGCTGACTTCCACGCCGAACCGGGTAAGACCATGCTGCAGGCAGGCAAATGTACAGCCATACAGGGTTTTGTCAGCGATAATATGATCGCCTGCACTGACCAGTGTCCAGAGTGTGGCGCTAATGGCACCCATGCCAGAAGCCGTTGCAAGCGCTGCTTCTGCGTCCTCCAGATCGGCCAGCCGCTCCTCCAGTAGTGCCTGAGTCGGGTTGGATATTCTGCTGTAAAAATGACCGGGTTGCTCACCGGCAAAGCGTGCAGCGCCTTGTTCCACAGATTCGAATTCAAAGGTTGAGGTCATGTACACCGGGGGCACTAGTGCACCCTGGTGAGTTTGTGCATCGTAACCTGAGTGGATCGCGCGCGTTGCAAATGCCTGCTTGTTATTTTTCATTGTCTGCCTCTCTGTCTACGTGGGCCAGCTGGGGGGTTAAGGGCTGGCTGCCGTACTGGAAATCCTTTATAAATACTGATAAAAGATTACGCCGACTTTCAGGGCTAAAGAGTGCAGATCTCATCAACAAAGATCTTAATTCTGGCAGTAATCACTAAAAATACTTATAAAAAGGATTTATTATGCTAAAGGCAGTTCTGGATCGAATTGATCGGCTGATTCTGCAGGAGATTCAGCGTGATGGCAGTATCAGCAATGTTGAGCTGTCTGAGAAGGTTGGCCTGTCGCCATCGCCGTGTTCGCGCCGGGTACGACAGTTAGAGGAGGCTGGAATTATCGACAAACGGGTCACATTACTGGACCAGGAAGCGCTTGGGCTACCGCTGACAATCTATATTCATGTCAGTATGACCAGTCAGGCGACGGCAGTTCTGGAGGGTTTTGAACAACAGATTACAGGCTTTGAAGCGGTGCAGGAATGTTCGTTGGTTACCGGCAGTGATGCTGATTATCTGCTGAAAGTCGTGATGCCTGATATGGCATATTATGAACACTTTTTATTAAAACAGTTGAATCAGATAGAGGGGGTTGCGAGTATTCGGACCAGCTTTGCGTTACGTCGGGTAATTTTAAGAACCGAAATGCCGTTATCGCATATTAAGTAACGCTACATGAAAGTAATATTAATGACTGCTTAAAGCGAATATAGCGATTAACGGTGAAAATGTTTTACCTTATATCGAAATACCGGCAGTCGGTTTTAACGCCTGCCGGTTTAAAATCAGTTGTATCTGGTCAGAGTTGATCGTTATTGCTATCAAAACTATCAGTTAAAATAGTCAGCGGCATCAACAGTAGTGTTTTGCTGTGATAGCCAGCTTAGCATTTCTGCTTTTTCCAGCGGGCGTGTAACCGGTTTCCAGATCTGGCGGTTTTTCCAGGTGCCATCAGGAAAACTCTGTTGGCCAGACCAGGTAATGCCGTCACGGTTATGGTGTTTGATCAGGCGGATATTGTTTGGTTCAATGTTCATGTGTTATTCCATAACTTTTTGTTTTTAATGGTTCTTTGGCTTTTTAGCCAAGCAGGGTTTTGCATGCGTAGAACCGTTCTGCCCGCACAGTGCAGGCATTAAATAGGTGCTGTCGAATCGTTATTTCTGCCTTTAGCGTCGCTGATTGAAGAGCATCATGTGCATTAAAAATGGCGATGCTTTAGCTACCGGGAATGATCCGGAAACGTATCAAAGTAAATTCGAGCAGCGGCTAGAGAGCCTGTATATCAGCCTGAGCTGATTACCTGTCTTTAAGACAGCAGTATCCGCACCCTAAAAAATGAGCGTGTGAATAAACAGGTATGTATTACGAAAAGCAGATGAGCTGGAGCAGAAACAACGTTGAGAGGAACGGTCCACAAAAACACAAGGTGCATCTAATACAAAACAGAACTGAGACTACCGCATATTTTTTTACATGGCAATAGCAATGTTGAATGTTTTTCTGAGTATATGGCGAAAATCACCATTTAATTGCTTGCCTGAGGTGTTGAAAATGGAGAAGGCAGGGTTGTTAAGGTGGTTGTGTTGATAACCCTGGTCAATAATTATGAACGGCGCGTTTTATTGAAGCGGGCTATTGTCCAGGGTGGCAATACCGTTCTTTAGCTGAAAGCTGAGATTGCCGTCAGCGAGCGCCTGTTTGAATGGCTGGCCTGCCGGGTGTAGCAGAGCCTGTACCAGCTCGGTCGCTATGCCATGGCTGTTGATGTTGAGTGTTGCCAGCAGAGCAGTGGATAGCTGTGCCAAGGCCTGATTGTTGTCTGGCAGCTGGCTGATAAAGTTTTCAGGGAGCCGGGTGTGATCCAGCTGAATCTCAGCGTTGAAGCTGGCATCACCGGCAACTCTGTTGCCTGAAGTGGGCACGGTGACGTGCATGGCCTGTAATGTCAGGCGAGGATTCCGGCTTAGCAGCTGGTTACCTAGATGCCTTAGTTGTTCTGCATGTTCACGACGAATGTGCTCGGCGCTCCAGTTATAGTGCCTGGCCTGCTGGCTGACATCAATCAACTGGCGTACGGCATCACCATTAATACCGTTCAGTGCCAGTCGCATATGGCCATTCTGCAGCTGCAGCTGGCGGCTGTTGAAACGGTCGAAGTTCAGTGTCCAGAGGATCTTCAGGCTGTTCTGTAACTGAGTGTGACTGGTTAGTTGAAGGTCTGATAGCTGAATCAGCTGGGCAGGGCTTCTTATCTCGAGCTGTGACAGGCGGGAATCCATTGTGGCGCTGAGTGTATTACCGGCTTTATTCTGTACGGTATCGATACGCAGGTTGGTCAGCGTTATCCCCTCGGCATGGCTGCTATCTTCCCAAAGCTGAACCTCTGGTAATTGCAGACGAAATTGCGTCTGGCTCCAGTGATTTTGTGTACCTGGCTGTCGGGCACTGAAGGTTAAGGACGCTGGCTTGCTATGGATCAACCGGCCAGGTACTTCGCTTTTGAAGGCAGGAATAATACCGGTGACCTCCACTCGGTCCGGTTTGATTATGCCACTCAGACGGATGGGCTCGCGCTGGAATAAAAAGCCGCTCCAGTGTGATTTATCCCTCATGGTACTGTCGAGACTGAATAGCCTGGCGGTTACGGTTGCGCCACTGAGCAGCGCGCTGATGCCATGTGCTACCTGATATTGAAGTGCATACTGCACGCTGCCGCCATTTGCCTTCAGGTCAATATTCAGCTGCCCCGAGGAGGCAAACAGATCGCGCTGATACTGTTGCTGGCTGGCATGGAGGTGCAGGTTATTGGGTAGGGGGGTGTTATTGATGCTATCGACCAGTTGCTGCAATACCGTGTTAACCCTGACAGGCAAAGAGGCTAGCTGGTACCCTGCAGCGGTCATGAGAGCCACGGCGGTGGAGGCTGCCAGCAGGTGTGTATATGCTACCCTCATATCCGAATTTCCATGACGCGACTGTCCCTGTGCAAATAGTCAGAGTGAGTGTACGGCTGGCCAATGGTCGGTATAACTACCTGATTGAGTAGCTTTTGATTGCCTGGCTATTGGCGGGGTGGGGATCAGTCACTGATAATGAGTTTTCTGGAGCGATGATGTCGTTAACCGCAGCGGATACTGTGATCGTACTTGACTTTGAAACCACCGGCCTGTCACCTGCTCAGGGGGAGCGGGCGATTGAAATTGGTGCGGTGAAGCTGGAAGGTGGGGTCATTACCGAGCGTTTTCAGCAGTTGATGAACCCGGGTTGTCGGGTATCGGGGTTTATTGAAAATTACACGGGCATTAGTAACGCCATGCTGACGTCAGCACCGCCCTGTGAAACGGTGATGGCGGAATTTGCGCAGTTTATCGAGGGCTACAACCTGGTCGCCCATAATGCTTCGTTTGACCAGAAATTCCTTGAGGCTGAGCTGGCGCGGCTGGGTTACCGCCAGACGTACCCGTTTGCCTGCTCAATGCTTACCGCACGCCGGCTCTATCAGCAGGCACCCAATCACAAGCTGGGGACGCTGGTGCGATATAAGCAGCTGCCGACCGATGGCACTTTTCACCGGGCGTTAGCGGATGCTGAGATGACCGCCCATCTGTGGCTGGCCATGCTGGATGATCTGCAGCGTGAACATGCTGTCGCTGCACCAGATTTTAAGCTGATGCAACGACTGGGGAAAACGGCCAAAGGCGCGGTGGCCGGGCTGCTGGCCCGGCACCGTTAAGGGCGGTACCGGGATCAGAATTAAGGCCTCGCTGAGAGTTAAGCTTCCAGTGCTTCCATCGGGCCAAAGAACTCAAAGTGAGTCTGACATTCTGGCACGCCCAGGCTGCGGGCGATTTTCAGCGCAGCCTGCATAAATGGCTTGGGCCCCAGTAAATAGAACTCGATATCACTGGTTTGCGGTAGCAGAGCGCTGATCATCTGCGCATCAATCAGGCCGCGGGCATGAGGCTGACAATCGTCAGTCGGCTGATTGTAGATATAGAACGGCTGTACGTTGCTGTGTTGCTGCGCCAGCTGGTCAACGTCGGCTTTAAAAGCGTGGGCCTGGCTGTTCAGAGCAGCGTGAATAAAGTGGATCTCACGGCCAGAGCTGGCAGCGGCATTGAGCATGCTCATGGCCGGTGTAATACCGACACCGCCGGTCAGCAGTACCAGCGGTTTGCTGTTCTCACGCAGGGTAAACTCACCGAACGGAGCACGCAGGCTCAGGCTGTCGCCTTCGTTAATCTGGTCGTGCAGGAAACTGGACACCACTCCTTCGGGCTCTTTCTTCACGCTGATGCGCAGATAGCCGGTGCCGGGGGCATCCGACAGACTGTAGTTACGGCGAACCGGCTCACCGGCAATCTCGGTCAGAACAGTGATGTACTGGCCAGGGCTAAACTCAGGGATAGCACCACCATCTGCAGGCTCCAGGTAGAACGAGCTGATTACCGCGCTTTCAGCCTGTTTGCGTACCACCCGGAATTCACGCTCACCACGCCAGCCTCCCGGTTGCCTGGCGCTGGCAGCATATACCGCTTCTTCCGCCTCAATCAGAATGTCTGCCAGCTGCTGATAGGCTTTGCCCCAGGCGTCAATCACCTCATCACTTGCCGCATCGCCCAGCACCTGTTTAATTGCCTGTAACAGGCAGCTGCCGACAATGGCGTACTGCTCCGGCAGGATGCCCAGGGCGCAGTGCTTCTGCACGATGCGGGTAACGGCGTCGCTCAGGTTGCCCAGACTATCGATGTTGGCCGCGTAGGCCACCACGGCATTGGCCAGTGCTTTTGGCTGTGCGCCTTTCGCCTGGTGGGTCTGGTTGAAGTAAGGGATAACCTCAGGGTACTGTGCAAACATCAGTGGGTAGAAGCAGGCGGTAATTTCATCAGCGCGTGGTTGTACGGCGGGGATGGTCGCTTTGATAATCTCGACGGTGTTCTGATCCAGCATAGTGACTACTCGTAGTGTGCTCCCGTGGGCGGGAGTCGTGTTGGGTTGGCTGGGCTGTTGTCGCCCTTACTGGAATAAGTAATCAAATTTTATGCCAGGTCTCAATGTATTGATTTAAAAAGGATTTATTGTGCGCGGGATTGCAGTAAAGGTCATTTAGACCTTATTGTTGAGCTGTCATTCTGACTGCTTTGCGGTTAAAGTGACTGCATGAATATTTTGCCTTTTATCGACATCGTTGAAGATCTGAATCGCCAGCTGAGCCCGCAACAGCGCTATCAGCGGCTGATTGAAGCCATTGGCCGTGCCATCCCCTGTGATGCGATTGCGTTGCTGCGTTTGCAGGGTGACGCGTTAATCCCTCTGGCTGTGCAAGGTCTGAGTGAGCAGGCGATGGCGCGACGGTTTGAAATTACCCTGCACCCGCGCTTACGTCGCATTCTGCAAAGCCCGCAGCCGGTCCGTTTTGAAGCAGACTCTGAGCTGCCAGACCCCTACGACGGCCTGGTCGCCAATAGCCAGCAGCTGCATGTACATGACTGCATGGGCAGCTGTATTCGCATTGGTGGTGAACCCTGGGGGGTGCTGACACTGGACGCGATGCAGGCCGGGGCGTTTGATGTGCTCAGCCCGACCGAGATTCGCGCCTGTATGGCCGCGGTGGCTGCCGCGATTAATGCCAGCCAGCACATTGCCCAGCTACAGGCCGAAGCCGAACATCAGCAGCAGGTGGTGCAGGTGTTACTGGAAGCTGAGCAGTGTCAGGAGCTGGTGGGGCAAAGCCCTGCTTTAGCAGCCTTACAGGAAGAGATCGCCACCGTTGCACCGTCATCGTTGTCGGTACTGATCACCGGCGAAACGGGAGTCGGCAAAGAGCTGGTGGCACGTAAAATTCATCGGCTCTCGCCCCGTCACCATGCAGCGCTTGTGCATATCAACTGTGCCGCCTTACCGGAAAATATCATTGAGAGTGAGCTGTTTGGCCATGTAAAAGGGGCGTTCTCTGGTGCGGTGGCCGATCGCAGTGGCCGGTTTGAACTGGCGGATAGGGGCACCCTGTTTCTGGATGAAGTGGGCGAGTTGCCGCTCAGCGCTCAGGCTAAATTACTGCGGGCCCTGCAAAGTGGTGAAGTACAGCGGGTGGGCAGTGATCAGCTGATATCGGTAGATGTCCGGCTGATCGCCGCCACCAACCGTGATCTGCAGCAGGAGGTGCGGGCCGGGCGTTTTCGGGCTGACCTCTACCACCGGCTGAGTGTGTACCCACTACCGGTGCCACCCCTGCGGGAGCGGGGTAATGATGTGATCCTGCTGGCGGGTTTTTTTCTGGAGCGCAACCAGCAGCGGCTGGGTGTGCAGCGGCTACGGCTGGCCTCCGAAGCGGTCCGGCGGCTGAGTCTGTATCGCTGGCCGGGCAATGTGCGGGAGCTGGAACATCTGCTCAGCCGGGCTGCGCTCAAAGCCAGTCATGAACAGGGCAGGGACCAGCGGGTGATTACTCTGGAAGTAAACCATCTGGCGTTGCGCGATGACAGCGACAGCCCGGCAGAAGAAGAGTTTAGTGCTGAGCTGCTGGAGGCCCCCGACCTGCGCTGTGCTACCGATCAGTTTCAGCGTCAGCTGATTGATGCCCGTCTGCAGCAGGCCGATGGCAACATTGCGGCCGCCGCCAGAGGGCTGGGGCTGGATCGCAGCAACCTGATACGCAGTATGCGCCGTCTTGGGCTTAAATAATCACCAGCAGTGGTCTGAAAGCACCTTACAGAGGGTATGCTGGTTGAGTATGGGGTACTTCCCCTATACAGTCGTCACCCCCGTTGCTCACGATTGAATGATATGGAGATAGTATGGCTGAGGTGATCCTGCTTGGGCTGGTAGCGATTGTGGCGTTGCTGCTGTTTAAACGCGGCGCGCAGAACAAGCAGCAGGCTGCAGAAAATATGGATGCAGGGCGCGCGTTCCTGCTGAAGAATGCCGAAGACCCGGATGTGGTTACGACTGACTCAGGGCTGCAGTATAAAATACTGCAGTCGGGCGAAGGGGATGCGCACCCGGTTGAAACCGACAAGGTCAAAGTACACTACCATGGCACCCTGATTGATGGCCGGGTGTTCGACAGCTCCGTCGAACGTGGCGAGCCGATCAGCTTCGGCCTCAATCAGGTAATTCATGGCTGGACGGAAGGTGTCCAGTTGATGGTTGTTGGCGAAAAGCGCCGACTGTTTATCCCCAGCGAACTGGCTTACGGCCAGGGCACGGCAGGTATTATCACCCCGGGCTCGACGCTGATCTTTGATGTTGAGCTGCTGGCGGTCAACGTATAAACGCAGCGCTACAGCCTGCCGGTACCGTCATCCGGATACCGGTGGGTATGATCATCTGTTTTGCTTCATACCCCGCATAATTCCTTTCCCCACCGTCCTTTCGTTACGCGCTGTTAACCCGGTGCTTTATACAGTGCAGCGCCTGTTTAGATCTTGCTGCCTTGCCCAGAGAACTGATCTACCCTTAACCAGACCCCGTACACAGTGGCATGGTGAGCAATCCTCGATGGCCGACAATACTGATAAGCACACCGAGATAGAATACTGGAGCCGTTGCCTGGCGCAGGTCGGCTGCACCAGGGATCGGGTGTTATATCTGCGCTTTTATGACCATTTTTTCCCACGGTTGCAATCCTGGTTGCTGGGGGTCACCCGTGATAGCACCCTGGCAGAAGAGCTGGCCCAGGAAACCATGCTCATCGTCTGGCGCAAGGCGGCGCAATACGACGCCAGTAAAGCTGCCGCCAGCACCTGGCTGTTTCGTATCGCTCGCAACCTGTATATCGACCAGCTGCGTCGGCGGCAGGTCCAGTCACGGGGGCGTGGCTTACTGACCGAAGAGCATACCTGGTTTGCGGAGCATACGGCCGATGCCCCACGGGTCCGGCTGGCGATCCGGCAGCTGCCACAGCAACAGGCGCAAGTGATCTACAAATCCTACTTCGAGGGTAAAAGTCATCAGGAGATCGCCAATGATATGGACATTCCGCTGGGCAGCGTAAAATCCAGCCTGCGATTGGCGTTTCAGAAGTTATGCACAGCACTAAGGCCCTGACGATGTCCAATAACCACCATCCAGACGAGGCTACTCTGCTCAGCTACGCAGCAGGCGTATTGCCGGAGTCCTTCGATATCCTGCTGGCTTGCCACCTGCGCGAGTGCGGGCATTGCCGGGCAGGCGTCGCCGAAGCTGAGCAGCTGGGCGGGCTGTTACTGGAGGCGATCGAACCGGTTACAGTCCACAACTGGGCCGGGGAGCTGGGCCTGCTGGAGACAGAGCCACAGCTGTTGTGTAACCCGCGCCCGGATCAGATCTGTGTGCCGTTACCAGAACTGAGCGACCCGACGCAGCGCCAGCAGCCGCTCCCCGCACCGTTGCAACAGCTGCTGACGCAGGGTGACACTGACCTGCCATGGCGCTGGCTGGCACCGGGTATAAAGCAGATCCGGCTCGTGACGGCTGACGCCGGGTTACGACTGCTGAAGATCGCACCGGGCGTCAGTATTCCCCGACACAGCCACCAGGGCAGCGAACTGACCCTGATCCTGCAGGGTGCCTATCGGGATGAGCAGGGCCACTTTCGGCCCGGTGATCTGTCCGACGCTGCACCAGAGCTGGAACATCAGCCGGTCGCCGAGGGGCCTGACCCCTGCATCTGCCTGGTGGCGACCGATGCGCCGCTCCGTTATCGCAGCCTGATCGCCCGCTTGCTACAGCCGTTGACGGGGTTATAAGCTGACGGTCAGGTCAGCGGACTCACGGCCCCTGGCACCGTTCGCCCATCTCTTTTGAGGTTGCCAGTACAGCCTGTTCCAGCTCGCTGTCGCCAGCGTGGTGGTAGAGGCGGACATCAAATTCCAGATCCCAGTGTTCATCTCCGGCGCGCACCAGCCTGCCATCACGCAGGTCGGTGAGGATGGAGGAGCAGGGTAGCCAGGCGAAGCCCAGCCGTTCCAGCACCATGGATTTGAGGGTGTGGGAGAAGGCATTTTCATAGTGGCGGCGCAGGTAGCAGTGGTGGGATTTTTGCTGGATCAGTTTGTCTATCGCTTTGCCAAACAGTGATTCATGGGTGTAGGCGACGAATGACACGGGCGCTTCCATATTGCCGGGCAGGGCGAACAGGGGCGGGCCATTATTACCGTCCGGGACTGAGACGGGAATCAGTTTTTCTTTGCCAACGATGGTGTAACCGTAACGGCTGCTATCGAGTGGCAGGCCAATATCCTGGTGGGCATAGCAGAACAGATAGTCCACATGGCCCTGGGTAAACAGCTCGACACAGTCGATCAGCTTCTCCGATACCAGCCGGACATAGATGGAGCCGAAGCGCCGTTCGATCCGTTTTACCCAGTCCAGGAACAGGGTCTGGGCGATGGAATTTTGCGCTGCAACAGCGATCTCCCGCTCACTATCTTTACCCAGTGCACGCACCGCTTCCCGGCATTTGTACAGCCGCCGTAAGATCACTTCAGCTTCATCGTAGAAAATCTTGCCCTGGGGCGTCAGCTCCAGTGGTGAGCAGTCTCTGTTGACCAGATCAGCGCCAATCCACTCCTCTAATGCTTTGATTCTTCGACTAAAAGCGGACTGGGTTACCAGCCGCTCCCGTGCTGCAGCCGTGAAACTTTGTAGCTGTGCGAGGCATACAAAATCCTCCAGCAATTTCAGATCCATTATTTTTCCTCGCCCCAGGGTGTCTGGGGCATTGCCTGATTATTTTTATTTTGCGCCGCAGCAACGATGAGGTTCTGGATGGAACGCTCAGCGTCAGACCACTTTTTAACATGCCCCAGTCGGGGCGCTGGCGCAAGTGTTAAACATGCCCCCGATCTGATCACCGTGTGGGCCATAACTGGGCAGCCAGAATCGGAATGACCCCAGTCGGAATTAGCATTGGGAAAGATCGGGACTGCGGCGTATTACTTAATAACCGCTCACCCATCAGGTGGCCGGTCTGGCCTTTGCAGGCGTCTTGCTGCGGGCCTAATAAAAATAACAGGAGAAATCATGAAGACGAAAATCGCCGCAACAGCGCTACTTGGTAGCTGTCTCGCACTTAGCGCACTGACAACCAGTGTGGCTCAGGCTGCTGAGATTATCCGGGTATCGACCTACGTTAATGAAACTGATATCCGCTACGACGGTTTTAAACAGTTTGCCAGGCTGGTGAAAGAGAAAACCGGTGGTGATGTGAAAGTGCAGATTTACCCATCCTCTACGCTGCATGGCTGGAGTGAAGGGGTGGATGCGGTCCAGGGTGGTGTGTCTGATGTCAGCTGGATTCCGGCGGACAAGCGGCTGGCGTGTTATCGGGTGTCTTCGCTGTATCCGGCCAATATCAATCTGGAAAAACAGGTTGAGCTGGATGCCGAGTTCTCCAGCCTGATCCGCGATGAAGCGGCCAAGGTTAATCTGATGCCGCTGATCAACTCCAACTACTCCTACGATCAGGAATGGTGGTTCGAGAACAAAGTCGACAAGCTGGGCAACCTTGATGGCCAGCTGGTGCGCTCCATCGGTCCGCTGGTCAGCATGATGATCGAAAAGTGGGGCGGCAAGCCGGTATTTGTGGCACCCAAAGAGGTGTTCCAGTCGGCTGAGCGTGGTGTTGTCGATGGTATTAACATGGGCGTAGCAACGTACAGCTCGTGGAAGCTGTGGAATGTGATGCCGTACATGGTTAACGCGGATCTGTTCTACGGCAATATCGTCTACATGATGAACAAGCGCAAGTTTGATGGCCTGAGCAAAGCCAATCAGACTGCTGTGCTGGAAGCGGCCCGTGAGTCTGAAGAGTGGCTCAAGCCCCGTTACGAAGCCTGGGTTGATACCCGTGTGGGTAATGCGGTGATGCACGGCGGCGGTTCTGCCGTGTCGATCGATAAAGAACAGCGTATGGCGCTGATCAATAGTGTGCAGGCGGACTGGGATAAGGAAGTTGATGCAGCGTGCGGTAAACCGCTGGCTGACAAGGTTCGTGCGTTGTTCGCTAAACACGCCGACTGATTCCGGAGACCAACCATGAAACAGGCACTTGCAAACCTGCTGAGCCAGGTGGCGCGTATCCTGCTGTATTGTGGCGGTCTCATCGTACTGATCCAGGCAAGCTGGATCAGTTACGGTGTGTTTATGCGCTACGTTATGAATAGCCCGGACGGGGTCGTTACCGAAGCAACAGCGTTACTGCTGGTGCCTGTTGCTTTCTTCGGCCTTGCCTATGCGCTGTATCAGGACGCTTATCCTAAAGTTACGCTGCTGCGTGACAGCCTGCCACCGGCCATTCAGGCGGTGGTGGATCGTATCAATCTGCTGATTATGGTGCTGACCGGGGCTTTTTTCTCCACGGCCGCCTGTAAGGCAACCATCAACTCTCTTTTCTCCGGCTCAGCCTCTGAAATTCTGCTGTGGCCACGGTTTTACTTCTGGGTGCCGGTGGCACTCTCGCTGGTGGTCTTCACCCTGTTCGCACTGGTGATGCTGCTCAATTACAAACACCCCGCCACTGAGGAGGCCGTCTGATGGAATGGTATGAAGTAGGTCTCGGTTTGATGGGACTGTTGATTCTGTTTATTTCGATCGGCTTGCCGATTCCGTTTGCACTGGCCGCTGCGTCGGTGCCGTTTCTGCTCAGTATTCAGGAGTTTTCGACCACGCTGGTGACTGCCGAGCTGAAGCTCTGGGGTGTGTGGGTGGATTATATTTTGCTGGCCGTACCGCTGTTTATCCTGCTCGGTGAGCTGATTGGCCGTTCGGCGATCGGGCCTAACCTGTACTGGTTTATGCACAGTAAAGTGCCACTGCGAGGCGCGGCGGCTTACGGCAGTATTGGGGCCTGTGCTGGCTTCGGTGCGGTCTGTGGCTCCAGTATGGTGGGCTCGCTGACCATCGGTGGCGTGGCGTTGCCGGAGATGCTCAAGCTGGGGTATGGCAAGCGTCTGTCCAGTGGTGTACTGGCCGCGGGTGGCACGCTGAGTGTGCTGTTGCCACCCAGCCTGATTCTGCTGTTCTACGGCATTGTTACTGATCAGTCGATTGGTGAGCTGTTTATCGCCGGGGTCGTACCTGGGATTGTGCTGGTCACGCTGTTCGGGGTGATTGTGGCGGTCTGGGGCTGGCTGAAGCCGGCAGATATCCCTGAGCGTGATGACAGCGCACAGATTCCCTGGGGGCTGGCACTGGCGGCAGTGTTGCCGGTGATGATCATCGGCCTGATCATTACGGTGTCGATATACACCGGTATTGCGACGCCGACGGAAGCGGCGGGTGTGTCCTGTGTGGCTACGCTGCTGATGGCATTTACGGTGGGCGGGCTGAACTGGCAGGGCTTTTTGCAGGCGCTACGCTCGACGATGCAGACCATGGGTTACCTGGGCTTGCTGTTGTCATCCGGGGTGCTGTTCGGCTTTGTGATGACGTACTACCAGGTGCCGCAGCAGTTCACTGAGATGTTTGTTGAGATGCAGCTGTCGCCATACATGGTACTGGCGGCGATCGTGGTGTTTTACGTGGTGCTGGGGATGTTCCTGGAACCGGTGTCCATGACCTTTATTACCCTGCCAACACTGTATCCGCTGGTATCTGCCGCGGGCTTTGATCTGGTCTGGTTCGGAGTGGTGTACACCATCACCATGGAAGTGGCCGTGCTGACGCCACCGGTCGGGCTTAATCTCTATGTTATTCAGGGCCTGGCCCGCAAAGGTATCACCATCGGTGATGTGATCATGGGTTGCCTGCCATTTATTGGCGCGCTGATTGGCTTGCTACTGTTGTTGGTTGTACTGCCAGGCACGGCGCTGTGGCTACCCGGTGTGATGGAGTAGGAGTACGACGATGGGATGTTTAAGAACAGGTAAAGGCCCGGTGCTGGTAATGGTACATGGCTTTCTCAGTGGCCTGGCGTACTGGCACAAGCAGGTAGAAAGTTTTAGCAGTCACTTTGATGTGATTACCATGGACCTGCCGGGCTATGGCGGGGAAACCCGCCAGACCGGGCCTGACAATGTGGAAGCCTTTGCTGACTATATTCTGGCGCAGCTGGATGCGCTGGGGGTGGAGCAGTTCCATTTGATAGGCCACTCCATGGGCGGCATGATCGCCCAGGAGATCGCTCTCAAAGCACCGCAACGGGTACAACGGCTGGTGCTATATGGCACGGGGCCTATTGGCCGCTTGCCGGGCCGCTTTGAAACGCTGGAAGAGAGCATGCGTAAAGTGGCTGAAAAGGGTACGACTGAGGCGGTGAATTACACGGTGAAAACCTGGTTCAGCCGGGGCGAGAACGACCCGGACTGTGTTGAGGGTATTGAGATGGGGCTGCAGGTATCTCAGCAGACCTTTATCAACGGCCTTAAGGCGATGGCGAACTGGAGTGCGGAGCATCGGCTGGCACAGATCCAGGCTGAAACGCTGGTGCTCTGGGCGGATCAGGATAAGAGCTATATGTGGCAGCAGCCGCATACGTTGTGGCGAGGAATCCGCAAGGCAAACCTGGCCGTGGTGCCTGGCAGTGCCCATAACACCCATCTGGAAAAGAGCCATATCTTTAATCAGATTGTGTTTGATTTTCTCAGTAAGGCGTCTGCGAATGTGGCGGGTAAAACCGTATCGTAGTGTGAACAGATGTGGCAATGGCTGACTCCAGCCTTGCTATCGTAGATCAGACAGGCAGCCTTCGGGCTGCCTTTTTTGGTTGTGGCTGGGCTGTATTGTGTGGCTTTACAGCAAGATCCTGGCGCCAGCGCTTCCAGCTGGGGGCAGCTGTTTCACAAGGGAATGGGGCTGATGTGTGCTGAAAGTAATCGCTGAGGGTAATAGTTCAGGGCAAGGGCCTGGCGCAAGGGCTTACAGCTGAGGATCGTTGTTCCACAGAGGGTGACAGCTGGTGGAATTGCAGACGACAAAAAGGGCGCTGCTGCGCCCCGTTTGTCGTCTTTTGTTACCGTGGATCAGATCAGCCGTAGGTCGGCAGGTTAAACGCTTCGCGATAACCGAACAGTGCCTGGCTGCCGCCGGTGTGAACGAAGACTACGTTTTCACCTGGCTTGAAGTGACCCTGACGTACCAGGTCGACCAGACCGGCGAAGCCTTTGCCGGAGTAAACCGGGTCCAGCAGGATACCTTCGGTGCGGGCCAGCAGTTCAATGGCATCGATGGTGCTTTCTGCCGGGAAGCCGTAGCCCTTGCCAATGTAATTACAGTTGGCGACTACGTCTTCACGTTTTACCGCACCGGCAATGCCCATGTGTTCGCAGGTGGCCTGAGCCAGCTTGAATACGTTGCCTTCCTGCAGTTCCTGCGGGGCACGTACGCCCACACCCAGTACGGGTACCTGGCTGTTGCTGCCAGCAAAGCCGGTGACCAGGCCTGCCTGAGTACCGGCGCTGCCAGTCGCATGGACTACGTGGTGGATACGCATGCCAGCAGTATCCGCCTGGTGCAGCATCTCCATGGCACAGTGTACGTAACCCAGCGCGCCAATCGGGTTAGAACCACCACCTGGCACGATGTAAGGCTTTTTACCGTCGGCACGCAGCTCGGCAGCCAGCTCTTCCATGGCGGCGTTCATATCGGTGCCACCGGGAAATTTCTTCAGCGGTGCGCCGAACAGCTGGTCCAGCATCACGTTGCCGTTGTAGTTGTAGTCAACGTCTTTGGCTTCGGTACGGTCTTCCAGCAGAATCTGGCAGGCCAGCCCCAGTTTGGCGGCGATAGCAGCAGTCTGGCGAGCGTGGTTAGACTGTGTCGCGCCCTGGGTGATAATGGTATCGGCGCCCTGAGCGACGGCATCGGCCATCAGGAATTCCAGCTTACGGGTTTTGTTACCGCCGCCAGCCAGGCCAGTGCAGTCATCACGTTTGATCCACAGGTTAGGGCCGCCGAGCAGTTTGCTCAGCTGAACCATTGGTTCCAGTGGCGTTGGCAGGTGAGCGAAATGTAAACGAGGGAAGCGTGCGAGATGCATAGCCGATACCTTTGAATAGAGTTCTTGTTGTGTATGGCGTTATCCTGGTGGGTTTGGCAGGCGCTGGCCAATGCTGTTATCGGCATGCCCGATAAGGTATTTGCATAACGGTCGTTTTATAATGGGCATAGTTTTTGCCTTGGATTAACCTCTGGTGTTGATGGCCAGACCTACTCTGGGATCTGTATGGATATCAAGTGGATAGAAGATTTCCTCGCGCTGGTGGAAGAGGGCAGTTTTACTCGCGCGGCAGAGCGGCGGCATGTGACTCAGCCTGCCTTCAGTCGGCGAATCAAATCGTTGGAGAACTGGCTGGGGGCCGAGCTGGTGGACCGCAGCGTTTACCCTGCGCAATTGACGACGGCAGGGCAGGAGTTTGTTGAACCCCTGCAGGAAAACCTGCGCCAGCTTTATAGTTTGCGTAATGCCATTCGGGTACGGGCAAAAACAGAACAGATGTTAACGCTGTCCACCCAGCATACTTTGAGTAGTGCCTTCTTTCCGCGCTGGTTTAATGAACGTAAAGGTGAAAGCCCGGCGATTGGCGTGCGTCTGCAAGCGAGTAATTTCCATGATTGTATTGACTACTTTATGGCCGGGCATAGTGATTTTCTGCTCTGTTATCATGCCCCGGACATATGCCCGGCATTAGATAACCCGGCCCTGGAAGCACTGGATGTTGGTCAGGAGCCGTTAATACCCGTGGTTTCTCCAAAGCTACTCAGCGCACAGCAATGTCTGGTTTTACCGCCAGATCCGATTCCTCAGGTCAGTTATCCCGCCGACTCATTTTTTGCCCGTCTGCTGACACAGTATATTTACCCGCAGCTGGATACCGAGCTTGAACTGAGTGCGGAAACGGCACTGACAGAAGCCATGAAATCGATGGTGTTGCAGGGTATGGGGATGGCGTGGTTACCGCATAGTTTGATACGTAATGAGCTGGAAAGTGGGGCCTTATTGCAGATTACAGCATTGCCCGATATGACAATGGGGGTTCGACTGTATCGTTTCATTAATGCTCCTTCGGCATTAGCCCAGCAGTTCTGGTCGCAGTTGATGACACCCGTCCAGGAATAGGCGTCTAAAAGGTAGCCGGTCAACCTGGAAAGCATGATGCTGAGCAGAACGATTAACTATATTAGTCACTGCTTGTTATCCGGGTTTTACCGGTTATTCACCTTTGCACCTGTATGACTTCTATTCATCCAGATATGAAATAAGTTTATGTGATCGGGTAAAGCTTGATGGTATAGGTTAGTAAAAGCAGAACTTCAGGGTTGGCATGTTCGAAGGCTTCTTAAAGCGGAGTTAAGCCTGCCGACCAGCTGATTAGCTGGAAGATGGGGTCTTCCTGATAACCCTCGTAAAGTTAGGATATTGCTAGTGATAGAGCTGTCTGCCGGTTCTGTTTATTGCTCTAAATATCTCAAATCGTACGCTTATTGATCTGACTCAGCATGAAAAGCATACAGATTATTGTGCAGCGCACAAAACCCTAATAGACTTAGGTCTGATTACAGTCGCTATGGAGAGACACGTTATGAAACCAATTAATTTTACTGGCATTGCTAATGATGACCGTCGTATAGCTGAAGAGTTGCAGGCGATGGGGGCTTTTGATAAGCCTGGTTTGGTGAAGCCGTCCGTGTTTGCTGAAATGCTTGAGCCTGTCAGCCAGTTTCTGACGTGGATGCGCTGGAAGGGTGAATGTGGAGTATATGGCTGCCGGGTTGGTGCGGCTGCAGCATACACGATGGAAACTCGTCGTCTTTAAAGTATGGGTGTGGGTGACTGTCACTCTGCCTGCAACAGCATAGCGGGATATCGTAATGGGTATCCCGTTTTGTTTTCTGGATAGTGTCTCGAGCTTAGCGCAGCGGTATACGGTTCTGCCGGCTGGTTGCAGTCTTGATACCGGCACAGATGGCGTTCTGGCGCTGATTACATACCTTATATAATGAACTTGCTTCACCCCGGTGCGAACTGGCCTGTACCTTTCTGATTTATGTGTTGATGCTAAGCTGATTTTCAGTGCCGTTATATATTACAGGCACCATGTTTAAGGTGCTGATGTCGCCGATCTTGCAGACATAACTCGCTATATGGATGGTTAATACAGTAGTTTCATATAACGAGCGTGAATGCTTGTGTCAGTAAATACAAAGCATTTGTGTTGAGTTTATGTTGCTGAGTAGATGGTAAAAAACGCCGCCTAACTCGCTGTAATCACTTACATTAATCAACCATATAGGGTATCAGATTTTATTTTTTTTCATTTTTTTTCGATCAGATATGCAAATATAGTGATTAAACAGTTATTATTCTCCCGCTTGACTAAACCCTCCAGCTACACGCAAGTTGAAGTTGGTAAGGATAAAGACCGAATTTCGGTCTATTCTTTAACCGGGGATTAATCCGCAGGTAAGGTACAGTTCCTGTCACCACTTCAATAGCTGCGTTTCCCTGACCCATGGACAAAAAGAAGAGATCCGTAAATGAGCGAGTTTATTTCGAAACTGCTACGTAAAAACTCACTTCGCAAGGAATGCGGTGAACTTTCAGTTGCTGAGTTGGAGAAAGTGATTTCAGACCTCAGCGATATCCTCAATGACCGACAGGCTGCTGAAGTTGAGAAGCAGGTTGAAATGGCTGCTAAACAGGATGCAATTAAAGCTATCCAGGCGCAGCTGGCTGAAGCTGGTCTTAGCCTTGATGATCTTGGCGGTACTGCCGTTGTCGCAGAAAAACGTACTGTTGCACCTAAATATCGTCTGATGGACGAACATGGTAAGCCGCGTGAGTGGTCTGGCCGTGGTCGTACGCCCCGTGTTTTTCAGGAGCGTTTCGATAAAGGTGCCAAAAAGGAAGATTACCTGATCTCTCAGTGATCAACCTGGTTATACAGCAGGGGTGGTATACCACCCCTTGTTTTCCCTGATACAATTCCAGTGAGATAATCTTAGCCCGACAGCACTTAAGTGCTTTGCAATAGCGGTTTGCCTGTTTTCAGGAGAACGCTGCTAAAGTGATTATGTGCTTCTTATGCCGCTTCGACTCTGGTCACTGTGACTATTGTTTCTCGCGAGTTACTACCTATTTTTTGATTCAAGGTTGATCCAGGGATGTTCATTGCTCTGTGGCGCTTAGTCGTATGCCATCAGACTCTGACAACCTTGTGGCAGTGGATGCTGAAACTGAATACAGCTGTGCCTTCGGTTTAGGCAATATAAACGGTGCGATCATGTTAAGCCTGCTTCCTTCTCTATTTCTGACGAGCTCCTGCCTCCTGCTACCTATTCCTGCTGATGCTAATCGGAGGGTTATGCTGTGAAACGTATGCCTGTCACCGGTATAGAGCAGACCATGCCAGAGGGGGAGCAGATAATATCTACCACGGATCTCAAGGGCCGTATCACCTATGTGAATCAGGTATTCTGTGATATTTCCGGTTTTTCTGAGCCTGAATTACTGGGTAAAGCTCATAACATCGTGCGTCACCCGGATGTGCCCATTGCTGCATTTGAAAACCTTTGGCAAGCGATGAAATCGGATCAGCCCTGGCGTGGTATTGTTAAAAACCGCTGCAAAAATGGTGATCATTACTGGGTTGATGCCTATGTAACACCGCTGTATGAAAACGGTCGCAAAGTGGGTTATCAATCTGTGCGGACCCAGCCGACGACGCAGCTGATCAGTACAGCGCAGCATATTTATGATCTGGCTAATACCGGGAAGGCAGCGAAGCATTTGCGGCCACGTTCATTGGTGCAGCAGAGCTGGAATATGGCGCTGATTGTGATGCTGGTGAGTATGGTAGTTCTGGTGACTCTGGGGGCTGACTGGAAGCAACTCGGCGTAGCATTTATCGCTGAATCTGCGCTACTGGCTGTCGTGCTACGGTTATTATCGCCGCTTAAATCGCTGACGCATAGTTCCCGCCAGATTGTACAAAACCCTTTAACCCAGCTGATGTATTGCGCCCGGATGGATGAAGTTGGGGAGATTGAGCTGGCGATGCGGATGAATGAGGCCCGTAAGAAAACGGTACTGGGTCGGCTGGAGGATATTGCTCAGTCGATTAGCCAGGTAGTGGATATTACCGAAGCCTCCATTCAGCAGAGTAATGATGGTATTGGTCGTCAGGAAACAGAAACCGATGCGGTTGCTGCTGCTATGAAACAGATGGTGGATGCGACCCATGCCATTGCGGATAATACCTCTGATACTTCCAGGTCCAGTCAGTCTCTATATAACCAGACGGGCGATGGCCGTGAAAATCTTAATAACACCATGGCGTTGATTACGGACCTGTCACAGGATGTCATTCAGGCTTCTGAGAGTGCGCGAGATCTGCAGGCCCATGCGGATCAGATTGGTAATGTAGTGACAGTCATTAGTGAGATTGCGGCGCAAACTAATTTGCTGGCGCTTAATGCTGCCATTGAGGCCGCGCGGGCGGGTGACCAGGGTCGTGGCTTTGCCGTGGTGTCTGATGAGGTACGTACCCTGGCCAGCCGAACTCAGCAGTCTACCCTTGAAATCCGTGCAGCCATTGAAAAAATCCAGAAGTCGGTCGCCCAGGCGGTGGATACCATGGAAGCGGGCAGAGAGCGAGCCGAACGCAGCGTTAATGTAGTGCGTAGCACCGATGAGATGTTTGCTCAGGTACAACAGGAGGTGCAGGCGATCACTCAGCGCTGTGTGGAGGTTGCCCAGTCAGCAGAGCGGCAGAATGTGGTGGTCGATGAGATCGGCATTAATGTCGGTTCCATCCGCGAATTGTCCCACAGTAATCAGAATGCTTCCCAACGGGCTGCTGATGCCTCACAGGAATTGCGCAAGACCATTGCCCAGCTGGATTCCATGGTGCGGGCGTTTGATCGGTAAGTTATTTACTACTGTGATGTTAGTCGTTGCAGTGTGCAACAAGCGTTAAGTTGCATTGTATTCTGCGTTGAAAAGCGTCCAATAGTGCCGTAACTCTGAGACAGGTTAAGGCGGCAGGATGTTGGCGAAGAAAAGTCTGCAAGGCGATGTATGGGGTGGTGTAACTGCGGGGGTGGTGGCATTACCGCTGGCACTTGCGTTTGGTGTTGCCTCGGGCGCGGGTGCTGTTGCCGGGCTCTATGGTGCCATTGTGGTGGGTTTTTTCGCTGCACTGTTTGGCGGTACGCCGTCGCAGATATCTGGGCCTACCGGCCCCATGACGGTGGTGATGGCGGCGACGGTTGTCGAGTTTGAAGCGGCTTTTCCTGGTCAGGGGTTATTGCTGTCATTTACGGCCGTGATGCTGGCAGGGCTGATGCAGGTCGCATTAGGACTGCTGAAAATGGGTCGCTATATCACCATGGTGCCGCTGCCGGTGATCTCCGGTTTTATGAGTGGTATCGGTCTGATCATTATCTTGCTGCAGCTGGCTCCGCTACTGGGCCATGCCAGCCAGGGCAGTGTGCTGGCCAGCGTGCTGGCGTTGCCGATACTTGTTGCTGATATTCACATGCCCAGCCTGTTACTGGGTGCAGTCGTGCTGTTTATTACCCTGATCTATCCTTCTCGACTGGCCCGGTTGATGCCGGCGTCACTGTTTGCCTTACTGGTGGGCGTGCTGGTATACAAGCTGGCACTGCCAGACAGTGGTGTCAGTATTATTGGTGATATTCCCACCGGCTTGCCTGAGCTGATTATTCCTCACTTTGAACCACAGATGCTGGCGGCCATGTTGATGGCCGCTGCAGTGCTGGCATTGCTGGGCTCGGTTGATTCGCTATTAACCTCACTGGTGGCCGATACCATGACCCGCAGCCACCATAATTCAGATCGTGAATTGATTGGCCAGGGCATCGGCAATCTGTTTGCTGGCATGGTGGGTGGCCTGCCAGGAGCCGGGGCAACCATGCGTACGGTGGTGAATATCAAAGCCGGAGGGCATTCGTCGCGAGCCGGGATAATCCATGCTTTGTTATTGCTGGTGCTGGTATTGGGGGCGGCTCCCGTAGCGGAGCAGATCCCGCAGGCGGTGCTGGCTGGGATTCTGATCAAGGTTGGGCTGGATATTATCGACTGGCCATTCCTGTTGCGGCTCGGTTCTGTGCCCATGTTTGTCCGGGTGCTGATGCTACTGGTGCTGGGGTTGACGGTGTTTGTCGATCTGATTACGGCGGTGCTAGCCGGGGTGTTTGTCGCCAATGTCTACACCCTTAAACGGCTGGCTGAAATTCAGACCCGCCAGACCCGTGTAGCCGGAGCAGACCCGGCTGGGCATGACGGGCTGGCACCTGACGAGAGTGTCTTGCTACGTCAGGCGGATGGTCAGCTGTTGCTGGTACGCTTCAGTGGCCCGGTCAGTTATGCGGCAGCGCGGGATATTAACCGCAAGATTGAAAGCCATAGTAACTACAGCAAAATCCTGCTCGACTTCACTGAGGTGCCGCTGATCGATATATCGACGGCGCTGGCCATTGAGCAGGTGGTAGAGCGTGGCCAGCAGATGGGCCGTTCGGTGATTCTGGTGGGGGTGCAGGATAACGTGGAGCAGGTATTTGAGAAGCTTGGCCTGCTGGCGCTGGTACCTGACCACCGTCAGTTTGTCAGCCGGGCTCAGGCGCTTAATGCGGCCTGGGCGTCGCTGCAGGAAGCGCGTGGTCGTCAACCTGTTTTAGAAATACCGCAATAACTGGCGGTAGTAATCATTACTTGCCAGTAAGCTGACGTGATCGCCCTGGTCACGCAGCTGGCCCTGCGCCAGCAGGTAAATCCGGTCCATCGCTTGCAGCATAGCCGGGCGGTGGCTGATCAGGATTACCGTTTTCTCTGCCATCAGCGGCTGCAGGGCGTTGATCACTGCCTGCTCGGTGATCGGGTCCAGCCCTTCCGTCGGCTCATCCAGAATCAGAATCGGTGCGGGTTTTAGCAGCGCCTGGGCAATCGCCAGCCGTCGTGCCTGGCCGCCTGATAATCCCTGTCCTGTTTCGCCCAGCCAGCTGTGATAGCCATCGGGCAGGCTCTGGATAAATTCCAGTAATCCCGCCTGTGCGCAGGCCTCATCCAGCATGGCGTCGGTGGCATCCGGTCGGGCCAGGCGCAGGTTATCGGCCAGGGTGGCGGCAAACAGATGCGGGTGCTGAGAAACCACAGCAATCTGGCTGCGCAGGGCGTCGCTGTCCAGCTGGTTGATATCGGTGCCACCGAGCAAAATTTGACCGTTATCACTGCACCAGAACCCCAGCAGCAGGTTGGTCAGGGTGGTCTTACCGCTGCCGCTAGGGCCGATCAGCGCGATATTATCCCCCTGATTGATGCGCAGGCTCAGCTGGCTGAGGGCGAGCTGCTGCTGACCAGGGTATTGGAAGCTTAGCTGGCGAATGTTGATATCATATGCGGTGGGCAGGGTTGCCGGGTGAGCCGGTTCGGGCCGTGCTGGTGGCTGGTCCGCCAGGCTGAATAACCGGCGGGCGGCGGCCAGGGTGCTGCTGAGTTGTTCCAGTGCTCCTGGCATTGGCAGTACGACTTCAAAGCTGGCCAGGATTAGCAGTGCCAGCATCGCCAGTTCAGCGGGTGGTCGACTGCCGCTGTCTACCTGGGGGATCAGCAGCCAGAGACTGGCAATCACTGTCAGGTTCACCATTAACAGTGACAGCGCATCGCTGCTGGCGGCAATTTTATCGCGCTGGCGCTGGGCCTGAATCAGCTGGTCGCTCAGCTGCTGGCAATGCTCGGCGTGGCGTTGTTCAGCGCCATAGATCAGCAGCTCCCGCATTCCCTGTACCGCATCCAGTTGAGCGCTACGTAATGCCGCTGCGCATTCTATCTGACGCTGGCCGGGCTGCCGGCTGCGCCAGCCGCTCCACAGCGGAATCAGCAATGCCACACTGAGCAGCCCGACCAGAGTTAACAAGGCAAGGCTGCTGTCGTAACGGCTGATGATAAACAGGATCAGCGGCACGGCAATCAGTGCCACCAGCATGGGTACCAGCAGCCGAAGATAGAGGTTATCCAGCTGATCGATATCGGCCTGAATTCGGCTTAGCAAATCGCCGCTGTGGTAGTACTGCAGGTGGGCGGGGGCCAGTGGCTCCAGTTTTCGGTAGAACCAGACGCGCAGCTCTGCCAGCAGTTTCAGGGTGGCGTTGTGGGTGACCAGCCGTTCGCCGTAGCGTCCGGCGGTACGCACAATCGCCAGGAAGCGTATCACCCCGGCAGGGGTGAAATAGTTCATGGTAACCCCGGCAATTCCGGCGGCGGCCATGCTGGCCAGAAACCAGCCGGAGACAGCCAGCAGGCCGACATTGGCCAGCGCAGTGATCAGCGCTAATAAAACCCCTAATGCCATCCAGCCCAGATGGGGTCGGGCCAGCCGCAGCAGGCGTACAAGTAACTGCAGATCACTGCTAGATGAGCGGGACATCAGCTCTCTCCTCGCAAGGGTTTCAGGATGGCGTGCTTTCGCCGCTGAGCAGGCGGGCATAGTGGCCGCCTTGTGCCAGCAGGACTGTATGCTGGCCCTGTTCGGCCAGCTGGCCGTTGTGCAGCAGATAGATCTGTTCGGCCTGACGGATGGTGTGCAGGCGCTGGGCAACCACAATCACCAGATGCTCTCGGGCATACTCGGCCAGTGCCGCCTGAATCAGTGTTTCACTGTGTGGATCCAGGTGAGCGCTGGGCTCATCCAGGATTAGCACCGGAGCGTTTTTTAGCAGCGCCCGGGCCAGTGCCAGCCGCTGGCGCTGACCGCCAGAGAGAGTCGCCCCCGATTCGCCCAGCGGTGTCTGGTAGCCTTGAGGCAGCTGCTGGATAAACTCGTCAGCCCCGGCCTGATGGGCTGCTTGCTGTAACTGTGCATCGCTGGCGTCGGGGCTGGCCAGGCGCAGGTTGTCGGCCACGCTGCCAAAAAACAGCCGGGGCGACTGGGGCACCCAGCTCAGCTGCGCGCGCCAGTACTGGATATCCAGCTGTTGCAGGGCGGTGCCATTGATCAGCAGCTGGCCCTGGCCTGGCTGAATAAAGCCCAGCAGCAGGTCGAGCAGCGTGCTTTTCCCGGCTCCACTGCGGCCGACGATAGCGTGGAGCCCGCGCTGACCAAATTGCAGGCTCAGCCCGCTCAGCGCCTGGCGTTCACCGTACTGATAGTGCACCTGGTCGAGGCTGATCTGCGGTGGCTGACCTGTAGCACCGGACAGTGTTTGACGGCCTTGCTCTGCAGGTTGCTGGGCCAGCAGTGTCAGCATGGACTCGGCAGCGCTAACCCCGGCCATGCGGGCGTGATACTGGGTGCCCATATTGCGCAGCGGCAGATAGAACTCAGGCGCGAGCAGCAGAATCAGAAAACCGGTGCCGAAATCCAGCTCGCCGTAATACAGCCGGAAGCCGATGGTCACGGCAACCAGTGCGATGCTGATAGTGGCCAGGAACTCCAGTGCCAGCGATGAGAGGAAAGCGACCTTGAGGACTGACATCGTAGCCCGGCGATAATCGTCGGCAATCTGCGCCACGGTCTCGGCTTCGCGACGGCTGGCATTAAACAGCCGCAGCTGGGTCAGGCCCTGGATCAGATCGAGAAAATGATTGCCCAGTCGGCTCAGTTGCTGCCAGCGTTGCTGGTTCAGTGTTTCTGCCTGTGTGCCGATCAGGATCATAAAGAACGGGATCAGCGGAGCGGTAAACAAAAAGATCAGTCCAGATAGCCAGTCCAGTGGTAATACCACGGCCAGAATAGCCAGCGGGATCATCGCGCTGAATGCGACGGCGGGCAGGTAGCGGGCATAGTAATCTTCCAGCGCTTCAACACCGTCGTTCAGCAAAGTGCTGAGCGCGGCGCTACGCTGGTTGGGCTGTGGACCCAGTTTGAACAGGTGTTCGGTGAGCTGGCGGCGCAGGCTGGCTTTTATCCGGGCAGCGCCCTCGAAGGCCAGCCGATTGCTGGTGCGTTTGAGCAGCACCCGGCCCAGCAGCAGGGCCACCATGGCCCAGAGCCATGGGTTGAGTGGCTCCAGCGACTGCTGCTGAAACATCGCCTGATCACTGACATAGGCCAATATAGCGGCCTGAGCGATCAGCAAAATGCCAGCCAGGCTGCCCAGCGCCACCGAGGCGCTGAGCAGGTAACCGGCCCGCTGTTTCTGACTGCGCAGCCAGCCTTTGGCGGCGTTGCTGTCGTGCGGTGTTGTTGGGCGGGGAGAGAGGGCCATCAGTCTGTTCCGTCAGCCTCGTCGCGGGCAACGTTATCCTGATGCTGCTCCATTTCGTACCACATCACATTGATCACACCCAGTGCGCAGGCCAGTAACACACCGAGAATCCAGGCGAAATACCACATAATGAAACTCCTCGTTTAATAGCTGGAATGGCTGTTCTGTTCGATCTCGTTCACGGTCACCTTGCGCCACATCTTGATATAGCACCACAGGGTGTAGCTGATGATAATTGGCAGGAATATCGCGACGACCCAGAACATCAGGTTCAATGTCATCTGGCTGGAGGTGGCATCCCACAGGGTCAGGCTGGCATTGAGATTCAGACTGGAAGGCATCACAAAGGGGAACAGCGATACCCCTGCGGTCAGAATAATCCCGGCGATGCTCAGTGAACTGGCCGTGAAGGCCAGTGCCGGACGGCATGCCATGGAACAGAGCATGCCCATAACTGCACCGAGCAGGCCCAGCAGTGGGAATGCCAGCGTCAGGGGCTGGGCGTCATAGTTGTTCAGCCAGGCACCCGGTTGCAGCGCGACGGTTTTCGCCAGTGGGTCGGGCAGGCCATTGGTGTCCGGCAGCTGGGTGATCACATAGCCATCCAGGCCAAAAGCCACCCAGGCACCGGCCAGCAGAAACAGCACGCCTGTCACCAGAGCACTGATCCGCCCGGCACGTCCAGCGCGATCGCCGACCGGGGTGTCAGCGCGCAACTGCAACCAGAAGCCGCCGTGCATGGTGATCATGGCGGTGCTGACCAGCCCACAGAGCAGGCCGAATGGATTCAACAAGCCAAAGAAAGAGCCGTGGTAGCTGGTCCGCATAAACTCATCCAGGGTAAATGGAACCCCCTGCAGCAGGTTGCCAAAGGCAATGCCGAATACCAGTGGCGGGATGGTGCTGCCGACGAACAGGGCCCAATCCCAGCTGTTACGCCATTTATGGGTGTCGATCTTACTGCGGTAGTCAAAACCGACAGGGCGCAGGAACAGCGCGAACAGCACCAGCAGCATGGCAAAGTAGAAGCCGGAAAAGGCGGTGGCATACACCATCGGCCAGGCGGCAAACAGCGTGCCACCGGCGGTAACAAACCAGACCTGGTTACCGTCCCAGTGGGCCCCGACGGTGTTGATCACCACCCGGCGCTCGGTATCGTTTTTGCCGACAAAGGGTAGCAGGGTGCCGACACCCATATCCATGCCGTCGGTGAGGGCGAAGCCGATCAGCAGTGCACCAATCAGACCCCACCAGATCAGTTTTAGTGTTTCGTAATCAAATAACATGGCGGGGCTCCTCAGGCGCTGGCTGCGTGGTCGCGTTCAAAGTGGTATTTGCCGGTATGCAGGCAACTGGGGCCGAGGCGGGCAAATTTGAACATCAGCCAGAACTCGATAATGGCCAGCACAGTGTAGAAGGTGATAAAGCCACTCAGGCTGATAATCAGATCACTGCTGGTCAGGCTGGAGGTGGCCATAAACGTCGGCAGGATCTCACTGATTGCCCAGGGCTGACGGCCAAACTCGGCCACAAACCAGCCGGTCTCAATGGCGATCCAGGGTAGCGGAATGCCATACAGCGCAGCACGCAGCAGCCAGCGCTTGCTTTCAATCTGACGGCGAGCGTTATAGTAGAACGACAGCGCAAAGATCAGCAGGGAAGCAACGCCGCAGGCCACCATGATACGGAAGGTAAAGAATAACGGTGCCACCGGTGGGGTGGAGTCTTTCACCGCCAGCTGGATCTGTGCTTCGGTGGCATCGGTTACCTTGTCGGTATAACGTTTAAGCAGCAAGCCATAACCCAGGTCTTTTTTCAGCTCATCAAAGCGGGCGATGTTTTCCGGTGTGTCCTGGCCATTACGCAGCTTCTGCAGGTAATCGTAGGCGATCATGCCGTTACGAATGCGTATTTCGTGTTTGGCTTCCAGCTCTTTGATGCCATCCACCTGACCGGTGAGGGAGCGGGTGGCGATAATCCCCATCGCATAGGGAATCTTTATTGCGTAATGGGTTTCCTGGGTTTCGTCGTCAGGCAGGCCGAACAGGGTAAACGCAGCAGGAGCCGGTTCGCGTTCCCATTCGGCTTCGATGGCAGCCAGTTTGACCTTCTGCACATCACCCACCTCATAGCCAGACTCATCACCCAGCACGATCACCGAGAGCACCGAAGCAAGGCCAAAACCAGCGGCCACGGAGAACGAGCGCTTGGCGAAGGGCAGGTCACGACCATGGAGGATGTAGTAGGCACTGATGCCCAGTACAAACATGGAGGCGGCCACGTAACCGGCAGACACGGTATGGATAAATTTCACCTGGGCGACCGGGTTGAATACCAGTTCGGCAAAGCTGGTCATCTCCATGCGCATGGTCTGGTAATTAAACTCGGCACCTACCGGGTTCTGCATCCAGCCATTGGCAACCAGAATCCACAGTGCCGACAGATTAGTACCCAGTGCCATCAATGCGGTACAGCCCAGGTGCTGGCGTTTACTCAGCCGATCCCAGCCGAGGAAAAACATGCCAACAAAGGTGGACTCAAGGAAAAAGGCCATCAGTCCTTCAATGGCCAGCGGCGCGCCGAATACATCGCCGACGTAGTGTGAGTAGTACGACCAGTTGGTGCCGAACTCAAACTCCATGGTCAGGCCAGTGGTGACCCCCAGGGCGAAGTTGATACCGAACAGTTTGCCCCAGAACTTGGTCATATCCCGGTAGATTTCTCGACCGGTCATCACATACACGGATTCCATAATAACCAGAATCCAGGTCATGCCCAGGGTCAGCGGTACAAACAGAAAGTGGTAAAGGGCGGTAATGGCGAACTGCCAGCGAGACAGCTCAACCAGGGACGCATCAATCATGGCGACTACCTGTAAAAGAAGCGGCGGAGCCGGATGTGAGCAGCAAAGATCATCCGGTTATCCGCCCAAAATGTCCGGGGAAGACAGGTGCGCTCCGCAGTGCATTACGCCGAAAGGGTGGGGCGTAAGGAACGGTTCTGTGGTTTCCCGGGTACTGATCAGACCAGCCGGCGAACCGGCAGGGTGGACTTAAGCCTGATCAGCGATCCCTTTTATCGGACTTGCCTTCGGTAGAACTTAATAACTGCTCTTTGAAATCCATCACTTTGGCTACGCCAGCACCTAACTTCATCAGGGTGCTCAGATTGTCCGGATTCATGCGCTGCAGTTCACCGACCCACTGGGTTCCGGTTTCGAGCAGATCGTGGATCTCGCGCATTTTGTCCTGGGCATAGGCTTCGGAATCGTCTGCCGGGGCATCCAGCAGGATATCGCGCAGCAGGCTGAGGGTCGGGTCGACCTCTCGCTTGCGACGCTCTTCAAATACGGTATTGGCCATATCCCAGATATCGCCCTTGGGCGAAAAGTAGTCTTTGCGGTCGCCCGGGATATGATGCTGCTGAATCAGTTGCCAGGAATGCAGTTCTTTAATGCCCATGCTGACATTGCCACGGGAAATGTTCAGCGCCTGTGCCATCTGGTTGGCATTGAGCGGCTTATCGCTCACCACCATCAGCGCATACATCTGACCGACCGTGCGGTTAAAACCCCAGCGGCTGCCCATCTCCCCAAAGTGGAAGACGAAAGACTCGATCATTGGTGACATTTCCATGGTTCAGAACTCTTCTGGTTTATTGAAGTTTCAGAATTTTCTGAAAGTTAAATTTTTTCTTGCGTCAGGTCAATAGATTTAATGAATAAAATTGATGGGTATCATGGCGGATAACTACATTCTGTAGTGTTTGTTACAATATTTTTATCTACTTTTGATTCTGTTAATTCTTTTGAAAACAATATGTTAAGTATTGTTTCTGGGCTGTGTTTTCCACCCTGGATTGAGTCATGCCTGGTGGCAGCGTTCAGAAATATTTCTTTCAGATACCCCGTTTCAGAGCTGACACTGATCTGTGTCCAATTCCTTATGTAAAGAAGGTGTAACGGGATGAGTTATCTGATCTGTTCGATTGTTACCTGGCTCGCTGGATTGTTCGATGCCGTTAGGAAATATGGCCTGTTTTTTGCTTATTTTGTTTTTGTGTTCTATTGCTCGCCGTACAGATCAGTGAACTGTTTAAGTGCAGGCAGTAAATTGCCGCTTCAAACAACAGTTTAGACAACCATCTGCCGTTTGCTATGGGGTGGGGCTGTTGTTTAGGGTTCTGGCATAGAGTATCCCTGCGACTAAAGTGTCTTTATTTATAAAAAACCCGCTTCCTTTACCCTTTGGCACAGTCATTGCTTCGTCCTGAATAGTCAAAACTTTATGCATTTTATTGCCGCCTTTTGCTAGCGCCCTGCAGTCTGTAATGCCAGCAAAAAGTGGTAAATTTTTACGGCGACCCGACCCGACTGTGCGCAGAGGCACAGTCGTGAGTTGATGATAGGGCTGCCGTCACGGAGGGAGCTGTTAATGAGCATGCCTGCACTGGCCCATGAAGCGGCCGTGGTGGAAAAACCTCAGCCGCTGGTGGGGCTGGCAACGCTGATGACGATGGCGTTTCAGGGAATTGATATGACGGTACTGGGCCAGCAGTTGCTGGATCGGGCTGGCCTTAATGATCCGGATGCTTTTCTGGATCTGTCGGTTTTACTGCAACTTCAGGGCAATGCTGAAATGGGTGTTGCTCTGCAAAGTGAAGCGCTGGCGATTAAGCAGCACTTTACTTTGCAGCCTGCCAGTCGCCAGAGCGCGTTGCGTGTATTGGCGATCATGGCACCAGGTGACCTGATGACTAATACGCCGCTGGAGTTTATTGCCGACGGTGCCGGGTTTACCCTGGAGCTACTCTACATCTCCCCTGAGCTGCCGATGCCTGCAGTGGTACCGGAGCATGATATCGCTATTGTTGCCCTGAGTGAGCTTGACCGAAACCTGCCAACGCTGGCCATGCTGAAGCCGATCATGGCTAACTGGCCAAAGCCGGTGCTGAATCTGCCAGCGAAAGTGGCAGAGCTTGGCCGTGATCAGGTCTGTCAGACCCTGCAGGCTTCTGAGGGTATAAGTATGCCGATTACCGGCCGGCTGGATCGGACTCTGTTGCAGGAAGTGGCCGCAGATAAGCTGCAGCTCAACCAACTGCTTGCTGGTGTCAACTTTCCGGCGATTATCCGGCCGATTGACTCCCACGCAGGTCGGGCACTGGAAAAACTGGATGGTCGTCAGGCGCTGCTGGATTACTTGGCGCGTCATGATGAACCGGAGTTTTTCCTGTCCCGGTTTATTGACTACCGCAGTGCCGACGGCCAGTTCCGTAAATACCGGGTGATGGTCATGCAGGGTAAGCCGTTTATTGCCCATATGGCGATCTCTGATCACTGGATGGTGCATTACCTGAATGCGGGTATGGCTGAAAATGCCGAAAAACGGATGGAAGAAGCCTATGTGATGGGAACTTTCGATCAGGGCTTTGGTGCCCGTCATGCGTCTGCAATTGCGGAGGTTTGGCAGCGTACCGGGGTGGACTATCTGGGGCTGGATTGTGCTGAAACCCTGGATGGCGAGCTGTTAATTTTCGAAGTAGGTGCTTCTTTGAGTCTTCACGCTATGGATTCAGTGGAAAGTTACCCGTATAAGCGGCCACAAATGAAAAAAGCGTTTGGTGGTTTTGTACAGATGCTGGAGCGTCATATTGCGCTGGAGAATATGGATAATCAGCTGGATCGTGTGATGCCGTTTATTGCCGGTTTGCACCTGCACCAGGTCGTGAGGCAGAGTTCGTCATTCTAAATATGCGCAGGTCAGTTCACCCTCCGGGCTGGCCGTCGTTCCCCTTTTTCATGGCTACGCTGGTTGGCTATTCGTCGTTCAAAAGGCGATAATGCCGCCAATCTCTGCCCGCTCTGTCGTCGCTGGTTGAAGCCGGGTGGAATATATCCTGCTTTGACTGACTAGAAGAGCCCATAATGACCACACTGACTCTTACCCGCCCTGATGACTGGCATGTTCATCTGCGTGATGGTGCGCAACTGAAAGACACTGTACGTGATATCAGCCGTTATATGGGTCGCGCCATTATCATGCCGAACCTGATGCCGCCCGCCACCTGTACTGATACTGCGCTGGAATACCGTGCCCGTATTATGGCGGCAGGTCCGCAGGGTAACTTTGACCCGCTGATGGTGCTCTATCTCACCGACAACACCACCCCGGATGAAGTGCGTAAAGCCAAGGCCAGTGGCCTGATCTATGCGGCCAAACTGTACCCGGCGGGGGCGACCACCAACTCCGCCTCTGGTGTCACGGATATCAAAAATATCTACCCGGTGCTGGAAGCGATGCAGGATGTGGGCATGCTGCTGCTGTTGCACGGTGAAGTGACTGACAGCCAGATTGATATTTTCGACCGTGAAAAAGCCTACATTGAGACGATTCTGTGCCAGGTGGTGCAGGACTTCCCGGGCCTGAAAATCGTGCTGGAGCACATCACCACCAAAGATGCCGCTGAGTTTGTTGCGGCGGCAGCAGACAATGTTGCCGCCACCATCACCGCGCATCACCTGCTGTTTAACCGCAACCATATGCTGGCCGGTGGCATTCGTCCGCATTATTACTGCCTGCCGATTCTCAAGCGTAATACCCATCAGCAAGCGCTGATTGAAGCGGCGACCAGCGGTAGTGCTAAATTCTTCCTGGGCACAGATTCTGCGCCTCATGGTCAGCATGCTAAAGAAACGGCCTGTGGTTGTGCCGGTGCCTATACCGCCCACGCTGCCATTGAGCTGTATGCTGAAGCCTTTGAAGCTGCCGGGGCGCTGGATAAGCTGGAAGCCTTTGCCAGCTTTAATGGCCCGGACTTCTATGGTTTGCCACGCAACAGTGACACCATCACTCTGGTGAAAGAGAGCTGGGATGTGCCGTCGACTTACCCACTGGGTGAGCACCATGTTGTGCCAATCCGTGCGGATGATCAGATCCACTGGAAAGTGCAGTAAGTGGTTAGGCTTTTCACTGCTGGAGGGCGCGGCAAGTCGCGCCCCTTTATCTGAAAACGAGGGACTGCGATGAACCGTGACGTACTGGAAGCCTGTCTGCGGGTACAGCCTGCGGCACTGGACAGCTATCCGTTTGGTGAGAGCTGGCAGGTGTTCAAGGTGAAGGGCAAGATGTTTGCTGTGATCGCTGAGCGGGCCGGACGATTATCGGTCAACCTGAAGTGTGATCCAGTTGAAGCGCAGATGCTGCGCGATATCTTTCCGGACGTTACGCCTGGCTACCATATGAATAAACGGCACTGGAATACGGTGTATGTGGATGGCGAGCTGCCTGTGGGAGAGGTCGAGCGGATGATCGAAAATTCCTGGGCGCTGGTGGTCAAAGGCTTGAAAAAGTCAGAGCGCGAGGCGCTGAAGCTGCTACAAGCACAACAGCAGGATAATGCCAGTTGCTGACATTATCCTGCTGTTGTGGCTGGAGGCTCAGAGCCCGGCAAACATATTTCGTTCTGGCCGGCTGGCCAGCGTGCCCAGTGTTGTCAGCAGGCTCAGTAGCAGTAATCCGGCGCTCATCGCGACCAGTCCCTGGGCCATGGTAATACCGAACAGCAGCTCCGGTGTATAGCCACAGGCCTCCCATGCTTCAAACACCGCAGGGAACCAGCCATCCAGTGCCAGCCAGTCAGGTAGCCCTAAATCCATACTGCAGGCACTCTCAATCCAGCCCTGTTCTATTCCCAGTGTCTGCCAGCTGCGTTCGAGCATTGCGGCAGAGATCAGAAAAGTGCCAAAGTTACTAAACAGACGTCCACCCCGGCTACCACGTAGCAGCAGGGCCAGCAGGCTGAACAGAATCAGCGCTGCTACAAGTATGCGAATATGAATACAGAGTACGCAGGGACCATAGTCCAGCTCGTACTGGTAAAACAGTGCGATGCCTTCCATTGCCAGCCCGATCACCAGCATTAGCATCCAGTAGCCGCCACGTTGGGCGAGTTTGTCGAACATGGCACGTGCCCTTGTCTAAAACCTGTCTGACAGATAGTACCGATGCTAACGCCTGAGCGATACAGGTCAAAGGAATGATTGGTAATGTTAGTGCTATTGAGTGATTTATTGCCTGTTGGCAGGGCACGCTATATGGGTACTGAAAATGGCCGAGTATTACCGGTTCAGCGAGCGCCCATGTCCTGAAAAATCAGCACCAGGCTGTCCAGTCCTTGCTGCATCTGTGCCTGGGTGTAACCGGCAAAGCCGATCACCAGCCCCTGTGGCCTGGTGTCACTGGCGTAGTAGCGCGACAGGGCACGGATTCCCAGATCAGATTGCTGGGCCTGATCACAGATCTGGCAGTCATTGTAGCCCGCAGGTAAGCGGTACACCGAATGCATTCCGCCATCGGCTTCGACCCGTTGTAACTGATCTCCGAAACGCTGCTGAACCAGCGCGTGTAGCTGGTCTCGGCGTTGCTGGTAAAGCTTGCGCATCCGCCGCACATGGCTGCTGAACTGACCACTGGCCATAAACCCGGCCAGTGCCATTTGCGGCAATAGCGGCAGGCCGCCGTCCATATAGCGACGGGCAGTGTGGAACGGTTCAATCAGGCTGGGTGGTAATACCAGATAGCCGAGCCGGATTGAGGGGTGCAGAATCCGGCTGAACGTGCCGGTGTAGATGACACAATGCTCGCCGCCCAGCCCCTGCAAGGAGGTTAATGGTGGGCCGTCAAAACGAAAGTCGCTGTCATAGTCATCTTCAATCAGCCAGCCTCCCTGTTGCTGTGCCCAGCTGAGTAACGCCAGCCGCCGCTCCAGGCTGAGTGTATGGCCCATGGGGTGGTTACGTGAAGGTGTGAGCATCGCAACCCGTGCATGAGGTGCTTGCGCCAGCCCGTCCTGCAGTCGGAATCCCTGATCATCGATGGGTACGGCGACCTTACGTGCGCCGGCTGCTGTAATCGCGCCATCGACGCCCTGATAGCCTGGATCTTCGATCAGTACCGGCTCACCTTCATCGAGCAGCAGCTTCAGCGCCAGATACATCCCTTGCTGAGAGCCTGCGCTGATCAGAATTTGCTCGGCGTTGCACTTTACGCCGCGTACCACCTGCAGGTAGCTGGCGATTTGTTCCCTCAATTCGTCACAGCCCAGCCGATTAATCAGTGCAGCGTGCTTCATCTGCCGGGCCGCCGCCGTGACATGGCGTTGCCATTGCTGCCAGGGAAAACTCTGTACGCAGGGTCGGGCAGGCTGCAATAAGCGTCCTGTCGCTGGTGGATTGCTGTTATTGAGCTGCAATAAGCGCAGGGCTGTTTTTGAGAGCCGGGGCGGGGTTATGTGAGCGCCAGCTGTCGAGCCGGACATTGAACGGGCAGGTAAGGCTTCTGGCAAGCGCTGGGAGACAAAGGTGCCTGCACCATGCCGAGTCTCCAGGTAACCTTCGGAATGCAGCATCTCATAGGCGGCTTTGACCGTGTTGCGAGACAGGCTCAGTGCGCTGCACAGCGGGCGGGTTGCAGGCAGGCGGGTGCCGGGTGGAAGTTTGCCGCTCAGAATAGCCTGTTGAAACGCACGAAACAGGCGCTGGTATTGCGGGCCTGTGTTGCTGGCATGCAGAAAAGGCAGGAACAGGGCGGTAGAAAAGGTTGGCTGGGTCAAAGTGGGCCTTATCTTTGTATTTTAATGGATCTTTTTATGACTCCATTAGGCCTCTATTCTGTCTGCTAATCAATGCGTCAGCTGTGAGTGAAAAGATTGCTGATGCTATTTTTGTGATGGTGGTGGAAGAGGGAACAGTAATGAAACATTTCGCAGAGATAAGCGGGTTACCTGTTGGGGAAGGCCTGCCGCACTGGCAGCCGTGTGAGCGACCATCCAGAGAAGCTATGATCGGGCATTATTGTCGGCTGGAGGGGGTTGACGTTGATCGCCATGGGCGAGACTTATACGAAGCGTTCCAGTTGAACACAGATCAATCCAGCTGGGCCTATTTGCCTTATGGGCCTTTCGATAGCTTTGACAGCTTTGAGTACTGGCTTGATAGCTGTAAGCACGGTGATGATCCACTTTTTTACGCAGTTATCGATAAAGACACAGGCATTGCCGTCGGGCTGGTCAGTTACTTACGTATGACACCCAATGTTGGTGTAATTGAGGTGGGCCACATTCATTTTTCGCCGTTATTGCAGCGTACACCAATGGCGACAGAAGCGATGTACCTGATGATGAAGCGTGTATTTGATGAGCTGGGTTACCGTCGTTATGAATGGAAATGCGATGCTTTGAACGAGCCTTCGGCGAAAGCTGCCGCCCGGTTGGGATTTACCTTTGAAGGCATTTTTCGTCAGGCGACAATCTATAAAGGCCGTAACCGTGATACGGCCTGGTTCTCTATCACGGATAAAGAGTGGCCCGTACTCAGGAATGCACTGGAGCGCTGGTTGGCGGTGGAAAACTTTGATAGCTGTGGCCAGCAGATCCAGCCGCTGGCGATGCTGCGCTGACTTTCTCAGCGGGTGGGATACCGGGCTCGTTCCTGCTCGCTGTTGAGATTGTAAAAGGCATCGCTGTCACTGCATTCAATCAGCTGGTGGGGGTGCTGTTGATACCAGGCTCGCACTTTGGCGTTACCTTCGGCCAGCCAGGCGGCCAGGTCTGTTTTATAACAGCAGGGAATCACCACATGCAGTGGCTGCCAGCCATCAGTGGTACGGGCAATGGTGATTTTTTCCGGTGCCTGGCGGGCGGCGTCCACCAGCTGCTGCAGCATTCCAGAGGTAATTTGCGGTGTATCGCAGGGTAGCACCAGCAGGTGGCTGGCATGGGCCGCATTAAGGCCACTAAGTACACCATGCAAGGGGCCGGCAAAGTCCGGTGTTGCATCTTCCACCACGCAATCGGCCAGCGCTTCATAACGGGGGTGGTTGCGGTTGCAGTTGATAATGAGCTGGCTGACCAGAGGTCGCAGCGGGGTAATGCTCCACTCAATCAGCGCCTTGCCTGCCAGTGGCTCAAGCCCTTTATCCACCCCGCCCAGTCGTGTTGCCCGGCCACCGGCCAGGATCAGGCCATCCAGGGAAAAGGCGTGCTCCGTCATACTGTTACCTCAACTGCTAGGGGGAAAACACGGCAAACCGTTTGTCCGGCAGAGCATAACGGTTTCTGAGCACGGGCTGTAGTACTCAACTCAATAGATGGTGCTCGAATTCGGTGATGCAGCGGGTCTGCTCATTCAGCCAGTGCTGAAAGGCGGTTAGCGCAGGGCTGGCTGGCATTGCCGGATTGGTTGCCAGGCGGTAACCACAGGGGTTGCTGACATGCTGTCGGCCCAGCCGTATCAGTTTGCCAGCATTAACGGCATCCATCACCAGCGAGCTGCGGCCCAGCGCAATGCCGTGGCTTAACTCCGCCAGTTGCAAGGTCATATTAGACTGACTGTAGCGGCGACCCTGATCCAGCGCCAGTTCCAGCCCCAGCTGATCAGCCCAGTAAGCCCAGCCATCGCGATAGCGTGTTTCCGTGGGGCTGCCATCGAGCAGACGAGGCAGTTCAAGCAGTTGTTGCAACACACTGTCATCGTTTAAAGGCAGCTGGTGTTGCCGGGCGAATTCGGCAGAGCAAACTGGAAATAGCTGTTCGGTAAACAGCCAGTTTGCATCAGGGGCGTTACTGACTGGCTCATAGGTAATGGCGGCGTGGGCATGGTGCAGGCTGAAATCGAGCGGATTGCCGATGGCGTTTACGGTGAGCTCCAGTTCCGGCCAGGCCTGTTCGAAGCTCATCAGGCGGGGGAACAGCCAGCGAATAGCAAAGCCGGGTAACACGGAGATCACCAGCTGGTTCTGTCGCTGTTTACGCTTCTCGACTTCCACCACTTCGGCGATATGTCCCAACCCATCGCGCACAGCATGCACCAGTGTTTCACCGGAGGGGGTCGCGACAATACTGCGGCCTTCACGGAGAAAGACGGCAAATCCCAGCCGCTGCTCCAGTGATTTGATCTGCTGGCTGACAGCGCCCTGGCTGATGCCCAGCTCATCGGCGGCGCGGGTAAAACTGTTTAATCGATAGCAGCTCTCCAGTACCCGGAGGCTTTGAATAGAGGGAATACGAAACATAAAGGATCAGTTCAACTAATGAGTTGGTTAGAAAATACAGATGGGTTGAGTATGCCATAGCGGTTAGCCTGTCGGTCCCGATTGACAAAAATAATATGAACCAACGGAGGGTCCGCTTGTGGGTGAAACCAGAACGGCCAGTTTTCAGCAGGCACTGCTGACATTTGGAGCAATCGTCGCTGTTATTGGCGTGGGTCTGTTCTATCTGAACACCAGCCTGCACAGTCTTATGCTGATATGTCTGCTGATCGCCTCGGTCAGTGCCTGGCGACTGGGTTACGATTTTGCTGCTATTCGCGAAGGCATGAATAGCGGTATTCAAGGGGCGATGTCCGCCATCTATATCTTCATTCTGATTGGGGTGCTGATAGCCGCGTTTATTGAAAGCGGCACCATTGCGACGCTGATTTACTACGGTGTTGATTTTGTTCAACCCTCGGTTTTTCTGCCTGCAGGGCTGATTCTATGTAGCCTGATGTCGATTGCGACGGGCACCAGCTGGGGGACTGTTGGCACTGCGGGGGTGGTGCTGATGGGCATTGGCGCGGCGATGAATATTCCGTTGCCGCTGGTGGCTGGCATGGTGATCTCCGGGGCCTGTTTTGGCGATAAGATGTCACCGGTGTCTGACACCACGAACCTGTCGGCAATGTCGTCGGGTACGGATCTGTATACCCATATTAAAAGCATGCTATATACCACGGGCCCAGCGTATCTGATTACCCTGGTTGCCTTTTCAGTACTGGGGGTGAGCTACGCTGAAAACAGCCTGCCGGTTGAGCAGCTGGAAACGTTGCTGAACGGGCTTGAGTCCGTTTATACCATTAGTATTATTAATCTATTACCGTTGATCGTCATGCTGGTTCTGAGTATGCGTCGGGTATCAGCAGAGCCTGCGATGATGGCCGCTGCTATCACTGCCGTGCTGCTGGGGTTGATCGTACAAGGCGCTGAATTCAAAACCATTCTGGGGGCACTGTACAACGGTGGCACTGGACATACCGGTGTAGAGAGCCTGGATAAGCTGCTCAGCCGGGGCGGTATCAGCTCAATGATGTGGACCCTGTCGCTGTCACTGATGGCACTGGCACTGGGCGGTATTCTGACCCGTTTTGATTTCCTGCGAATCCTGATTACCGGTGTACTTGTCCGGGTAAAGCGTGGTGCGACCCTGGTGGCAACAACGATTCTGACCTGCTTTATCGGCAATATGACCATGGGTGAAGCGTATATGTCGATTATCCTGGGTGGCCAGCTCTTTGGTGATGCCTACGATGACAAAGATATTGACCGCTCAGTGATGTCACGCTCGCTGGAAGAAGGGGCAACGCTGACCACGGCACTGATTCCCTGGACTACTGGCGGCGCATTCTTTGCCTCGACGCTGGGCGTCAGTGTGCTGGACTACGCGCCATGGGCACTGTTGAACTGGCTGAATCCGCTGCTTTCTATTGTGTTCGCTTATCTGGGCATCGCACTGTTCCGGGCAGGTACTAAAACCCGCGCCCGTAAATCTGAGCTCGCTGTTAAAGAAACTGAAGCAGCGTAACGGTTAGCCTGGGTAGCGATCGCTACCCAGATCTCGATTGAATGATCTGGAAGGATAAACATATGACGATCTCTGCAGAAGGGATGGCGCAGGATGCGCTGGCTCAGGTGCGGGCGCTGCCTGCGGATGTGCTGGATGGGCTGGGTGTATTGCTGGTAAATCGCCAGGGGGAGGATGCCGATGCGTATATGCGTACCGAAAATATCATCGGCCATGCCGAGCACGGCAAGCTTTACCAGCTGGGCTGGCAAGGGTTGACGCAGGTTGGTGATGAGCAGCCAGCGCCGCTTGAATTGCCACAGCCGACCACACCTGCCAACCTGGTACTAACCGGTGACTGGCAACAGGAAGTGGATCTGACCACGGAGGATGCCAATATTCTGGGCGGGATGGGCACCTACTTCCTGGCCGATGGCGAACAGCAGATGACGATTCCGGTCGCCCCCTGTACGGCTGAAAATCTGGCCTATTATGACAGTCAGCTCATGAAAGTAGGCCAGACCACACGCTTTGATACCACCGGTAATTTGCCGATTACTATCACGGCGGTAGGCACTCGTTATGCGGAAAACTACCTGATGGACCCGGCTAAAGGCGGGGGTACTTATCTGGAGGTGCATGACCGGCCCCATTTCCATATGCCACTGGAGGAGAGTGCGGCGGGCTATCTTATTCTGGGTAAGCGGGATCAGGATGGTGCGGACCGGGTATCCGCTTTTCAGATTCCTTATGGTTATGCAGTGCATATGGCACCCTGGGCGATTCACTCTGACGCGTACCTGACTGGGCGTTACATGGTGATTTACTCGGCAACGCCGGAGTTCTCAACGGTTATCCTGCGTCAAAGTAATGGTGAGCTGGGTCGAATTGAATTCAGCTGATTCGAAGGCTCAGTCTTAACGATACAAACGCCTCGTAATTACGGGGCGTTTTTGCACCTGAACGTCAGTGTCTGGGGAAGGTTGTTATGAGAACCCAGGGTCCGGTTGGTTCAGGTTGAAAAATAAACGGGCCGAAATAATTGCGGGCCTGGATTCTGGTCAGAATTCAGGCCCGCGCTGTTCAGTCAGTGTGATCAGGACAGATCAGCGACTTCCCGTTCAATCATTTTGCGTACATGCTCTTCGTTATCAATGATGGACTCGCCATCTTTACGTAACGATTTCACCAGTCCCACCATCATGGCCAGGAGTACAAAGGTGAATGGCAGAGCACCGGCAATGGAAGCTGCCTGCAGTGCTTTGAGTGCCTGGTCACCACCGAGCAGCAGAATCATCAGCGTTACGCCGCCGAGCAGCATGCCCCAGATAATACGCTGCTGTACCGGTGGACGGCGGCCAAAGGAGAGCAGGCGACCCAGTACCAGGGTGCCGGAGTCGGCGGAGGTGACAAAGAAGATAACCACCACGACAAGTGCTGCTACTTTGGCGATGGTTGCGGTAATGCCTGGTGTGATCACATCAAAGGCGGTGTACAGCGTGCCAGCGTAGTCCCAGTTATTAACTGAGGTGTTGTAGATGGTCATATCCGCGCCGTAGATCGACTCGTAGATACCGGCAGAGCCGATCACGCCGAACCAGGCGAGCGCCACAAGGGAGGGGATAAACATCACCCCCAGTACGAATTCACGGATGGTGCGGCCACGGGAAATGCGCGCAATGAACATGCCGACAAAGGCCGCCCAGGCCATCCACCAGCCCCAGTAGAAGATGGTCCAGCCACCCTGCCAGGTACGCTCTTCCGGACTACGTGCCGTCCATAGCGTCATCGAGATACCTTCGCTCATGTAATCGCCCAGTGCCGTCAGCGTGCTGGCGATCAGGTAGTTGGCATTACTGGCGATCAGGAAGTAGGACAGGATAACGATACAGATCCAGGTATTAACGGTGGACAGGATCTTGATGCCTTTGGCGACACCGCTGGTGGCCGACAGGGTGGCAATAAGGGTGATCAGGACAATGGAAATCACGGTAACGGTCTGGGATTTCTCGGCCAGGAGGCCCAGTGAAATCAGGCCTGAACTGATCTGTTCAACCCCCAGTCCCAGTGTGGTTGCGATACCAAAGATGGTGCCGAATACTGCCAGGATATCGACAGTATGGCCGATCGGGCCGTAGATACGGTTACCAATGAGTGGGTAGAGCGCGGAGCGCATCGACAGCGGCAGGCCTTTGCGAAATGAAAAGTAGGCCAGTGACAGGCCGACAATCGCATACATTGCCCAGGCGACGGTGCCCCAGTGGAAAATGGTCAGTTTCAGGCCGCCTGCGACGGCGTCGGCCACCAGCCCGTTTGGTACAGGAAAGCCTTCCTGGCCAGGCATCAACCCTGCTGCCAGCGCGGCCTGTTTTGCTTCGAAGAAGCTCGCCACGGCAGCTTTTACTTCAGCGCTGAGGAAGGGGTTACCACCGCTCCAGCCGCTGGCAAAGTGAATCATCGGTTCGGACATGGAGAAAAATAGCATACCGGCCCCCGTGCCGCAGCCGAACAACATGGAGAACCAGGCGAAGTTGGAGAATTCAGGCCGATCATCGTCGCGACCCAGGCGGATATTGCCGACGCGGGAAAACATCACATAGGTGCAGACGGCAAAGGCGAGGAACATCACCAGTACGTAGTACCAGCCCAGCGTCTGTTCAATCCAGCCCTTGAGGCCGAGGAACTGTTCGCTGGCCTGCTGGCCGAGCAAAATGGTGTAAAGAATAAAGCCGGCGATCATGACAATGGCGGTAATACCCAGGGTAGGGTTCAAGCCTTTGAGAATACCGCGTTGCTCAATAAGAGCATCTATTTCTTCGTTAGGGAGCATCGTTTTACCCTGCATTATTTTTATTCTTGGTGGCGAGTGTCAGGCCTGTAAGAACAAGGGGATTAACTGTTATCTGATCAGGTAATGTTGATTCCTGTAATGATATTGCCTCTGCACCAAGGTGCTTTGGGACGGCGGTAAGTTTAATGGAATAAAGCGACGAATACCTTGTTGATTACGACATAACCAGTTGTAAGCAGGCGTTTTTTGCCAGCCAGGCCCTGTAGTGTAATAACAGGTAAACAAACCTGGCTGAAACAAAAAGCGCTATTTAATCGTTGCCTCAGCTGAAAAGTAGATTAGCTCTGCGGGGCTTGGCTATTCTCCAGTACCCGCAGGCGGCTTTTAAATTCAGAACGATCAACGTAGCAGCCACGTAAATGTCGGCTACCGGATGTTTCATCAAAGGCATTACGGCCATGTAATACACGGCGATTATCAAATACCACCATGTCGCCAGCACCTAGCTTCAGTTCAATTTTCAGCGCCGGGTCCTGCAGCCGAAGCATCAGCTCCCGATAAGCGACATAGTAGTCATACATAATCGCCTCAGGCAGGTCGAAAATATCGGCCAGGTGAGCGTTGTACTTAAGCTCGATGATATTGCCAAAGCTATCCAGGTTGATAACCGGGTGGTGCTGACGAATATCATGCCCTTCATCATGGAAGCGGAAGGGGATGGCCTGGGTGGACAGCAGTGCGAAGGCGTCGGGGTTTTCTTCGCGCAATTTCTCCAGTACCCGCAGGCCATCCACAAAGGTCGACTCGCCGCCGCTGCTGTCGTTACACAAACAGTGCAGGAACTGATAACCCGGGGGAACTTCCTGGTTAGCCAGGTCGGTATGTAATGGCAATGCGATAGAGGTGTAGGCCAGATTGATCGGCCTGGCGACGGAGATCACATCAAAGGTCACACCAAAATTGGTCTGACGCAGGTAGTCGATGCGGCTGGCGGTTTCGACTACTGCTGCTTCGGTATTCGGCATCTGGCGGATCAGGGCCAGGCCGTTCTTATCCAGCGCCAGCATCCAGTTCAGCAACGTCTGGTCATCCTGCATAAAATCGCCCTGGTCAGCTTCCGGAATCTGGCTGGCAAAGCTGTTATCCCAGCTGACGTAGCTACTGCTGCGGTTTTTCGCCAGCGCATCACAATAGCTGTATTCACGTAGCCACGACTGCTCAAACACACTGCGATGTTCGCCTTCCGACCAGTCAATGGTCAGGCTGCTGCCATCAAACTCAACTGCCCGTGGGCAGATATCAACGCTGATACTGAGCAGATTAAAACTGCGCTCACCGGTGTGGAGGTGAAAAGCGCTAGGGCAGTTATCCCGTAACCAGAGATAATGGTAGGTGGCACTGCTGCCATCACTCCATTGCACATTGAGTGCACGTTCAGCCTGAGTGATTGAACTGATCTGAACGGCGAGTAGTGGTGGCTGGCTGTCATGCTGCTGTGTTGATAAAACCTGCATCTTTCTTTTCCTTGTCTGAGGGCTGGGTTGAGGTGGCTGATATGCCGCAAATACAACTGAAATACGCGGTTCTGGCTGATTCCTCTCCGTGATTGCATGCTAAGTTGATCAATAAGGTTATTCAAACAACGAAATATAGCCATGGTAATAAGAACAGCTAATGGATGGATTGAGGCGTGATTTACCGCCGTTGAACTGGTTACGCACCTTTGAGGCGGCTGCCCGGTTATTGAATTTTAGTGCCGCCGGGCGCGAGTTGAATATGACCCAGTCAGCGGTCAGCCAGCAGATCCGTTTGCTGGAACATCACCTGGCTGAACCGTTGTTTGTGCGTGCGCATCGCAAAGTAACGCTGACCCACAGTGGTCAGGCCTGGCTACCCGTCGTTCAGGGGGCGATTGCCGGGCTGCAGCGCAGCACAGCGGAGATATTTTCGCCGGCGGGTGAAGGGCATCTGGTGCTGGAAGTTAATATCGCGTTTGCCATGCTCTGGCTGACGCCACGGCTGCCCCGGTTTACTGCCCGCTATCCGGGGCTGTCATTGAAGCTGGTGCATGCCAACTGGGAGAGTGAATTTGATAGCAATGGGGCAGATCTGGCCATTATGCATGGCCGGGGTGACTGGCCAGGCCGGGTCAGTGAACCTTTATTGCAACCACAGTTAAAACCCTGTTGCTCTGTCCGGTTACAGGGCTTATTGAATGACCCGGATGACCTGTGCAGCCAGCCGTTGCTGGAAGTGATTGGCAATCGGCAGGGCTGGGCTGAGTGGTTTCAGTGTGTAGAGATGGCAGCTGTGCCGGTTACGATCCGGCACAAAGTAGACAGTCTGGCGATGGCCTTTCAGATGGCTGAGGCCGGACTTGGGGTGTTTCTGTGTTATGAGGGCTTGCTGACGAAAGGTGGACTACGCCATCACCTGCATTTGCCATTTGATACCCCGCTGGTGACCGAGGATAACTATTACCTGAGCTGGCCCGAAGGTCGATCACTGGCAAAGTCTGCACAGTTGTTTATGGACTGGTTAAGGGAAGAGTTGGCGGGGTGAGCGTTCAGTTAACCCGGCGCCGTCGTGGTCTGATGGTCTTGATCAGCTCACCCCGGCGAGGGGCAAACTGATGGTAAAGACCGTACCCTCATTGGGTGCGCTTTTCAGGTGGATTTCGCCGTTATGACCTGCAACATTGCCATAGGCGACGGATAACCCCAGCCCGGCACCACTACCAACCTCTCGTGTGGTAAAGAAGGGATCAAATATTCGGCCTTGATGTTCCGGCGCAATACCACAGCCGTTATCAGCGACGGTTATCTGAATTTCATTTTTTGAAGCATCAAAGCCCGAACGTATTGCAAGAATACCTTTGCCCGGCGTAACGGCATGAATGGAGTTGGTTATCATGTTCATGAAAACCTGATTAAGTTGCACCGGATAGCAGTTGAGCAAAGGCAGTTCGCCAAGGTCAGATTGAACTTTGACGAAGGCTTTTTCCAGCTCCGCCCGCATAATAGATAAGGTACTGCGAATACCGGCATTGAGATCAGCTTGCTGATGTTCGTTCTGGTTGAGCTTGGAGAAATCTTTCAGCGAGCCAACAATACTCTCGATACGGACAGTCCCTTCCAGCACTTCATCAACAGTGTCCCGAACGTCTTCGCGAATGACTTCAACATCCATTTTTTCATTCAATGCATTCATTGCATTAATAAGCCTTGAATCCCCGGACTGCTGAATAAGCTGGCTGTAACCATTAAATAGCGTCTCCAGCCGCCCTGCCGCATCCTGCAGTGCAATCAGGTTTGGCTTGATAAAGGCGAGAGGGTTATTTATTTCATGGGCAATACCTGCCGCCAGCTGGCCAATACTGGCCAGTTTTGCTGACTGTAATAACTGATGCTGAGCTGTCTCCAGCTTTTTATTCAGATCTTTTTGATACCGGCGTTCTTTTTCCAGTTTCACCGCCGCCTGCCGCAGCCGTCCATGGGCCACCGCTGTTGCGGTAGAGTCTTCGATGGTGATGCAGATCAGAGGCTGACCCGTTGCATCTTTCACCCTGAAGAAAGAACAACTCTGATACATGAAGCCTGTTGCACCGGTAATCGGTCGCGAGCTTGGGAAGTTGAATAGCTGCGGTCGCTGCTGCCAACTGGTAAAGGAGGTATTCTGCAGCATTACAACCGACTCAATACGCTTCTCCATCCAGCGGCGTGGCAACTCAGGAAAAGTGTCAAAAAGAGATTTACCTGCCAGGCTGCCTGCCTGGTGGCAGTCGCAAACAAAGGGATTTGCATAACGGATGATGCACGTAAGGTCGACAACAATAACGCCCATGCTGATGTTGTTGACGACAGGATCGAAATTCAGGCTCATACATCCCCCAGTAGCTCATCTATGAGCGCAAATATTCTGTTGGTATATTCGCCCGGCATACAGATCAGCAGATCCGTTCCCATGGAAATACTTTCCACCGTAAAGCGGATTTCCATAAACAGTGCATCAGTCCATGGCAGAGGCTGTCTGGACAGATAATCAGTCACACTGGAATGGGCGCTGAGTATTGAGGGGGGGCCAAAATGAATCTCTATTTCCAGCTGCTCCGCCAGCCCCTTAAGGCAAGCACCCGCCAGAATGTTGGTGATTTCCAGGGTCAGCTCATGACACTCGGCCAGGCTGGGAGAGGCACGGTAGCCCAGGCACTCTGCCAGCAGGTGATGGCGTGATTGCTCGTCGAAACTGACGATCACCTCACCGCGTAAGTCGCCCCGAAAAGACTGTCGCATCAATGCACCGGCATCAATGACCGCCAGGGTTTCATTCAGTTTTTCCGGGTGCTTGCTATGCACCCAGTGCAACCGGGGAATCGACAGGTGTACGCGGGTATCGATCAGTTGAGCCAGATTATTTGCCGCTTGCCCCATGGATATATTCAGTACTTCCTGCAGGGCATCACGTCGCATGGCTTCGCGTTCAGTCATCTCATTCATAGCAGGCCCGCCGCTCTGAGAACGTCACGCAGGCGATCCGCGGTGACAGGCTTAGTGATAAATGTCAGTGCACCCAATGCCACAACACGGGCTTGAACTTCGGGCTGAAAATCTGCGCTGATCACAATAACAACGGTGTTGGCTTCTTTTTCTTTCAGGTTTTCCAGTACTTCCAGTCCGTCCATGACCGGCATGGTCAGGTCAAGGAACAGAATTTCGGCTTTTCCCGCATAGCAAGCTTCCAGCGCTTCCACGCCATTGCAGGCTTGTGTGATCTCAACCTCCCATTCCGGGGGGAGCGAACGCATGACGCTCTTTCTGGACATCATTGAGTCATCGCACACTGTAATGAGTACCGGCATAGTGACCTCCCTTTGCACCACTGATTATTCGTCAATTCCGGATAGGCGGCTGAATCTTTGCCTCCCACGCCTGGTACACACTTGAACCACAAGTCATTGCTACGTTACCGATGTAACCAGGGCGTCATGATTGCTGAGTGTAGTTCACGAAAAAAATTACGACAGAATGTGTCATCTTTTGTCGTCCCTTCGTTAAATGACCGGAACCGCAGCTGTAGCCAGATTTTTGGCTGGCAGGCTGGTTGAGCCGCAGATGAAAACGAGAGTCTGCTACCCAGCGGCCTGGTAGTATGTCTTTGTTGGCCAGACGGGTCGGTGATGGCAGGGCGATTGAAGTGGTTCAGGCAAAAAAAAGCCCGCACCGGAGGAGGGCGGGCGAAGCTATCAACAACTCAAGAATTGTGTCAGTCGCCTGCAGCCAGGGTGGCGAGGCGAGTGAGTACTTGCGGTAAAGTTTGCCCTGACAGATACTTTACATAAATAGCGATTATTCAATTCTTGTTTTAGGTTTTGGTAAAGTATTATGGCGACCGGAAAGCGATTGCTCGGCCAGGTCAGTGATATCGACCTGCGGCTGTTAAAGGTGTACCGCACGGTGGTGGAGTGTGGTGGGTTTGCTCAGGCAGAAGTCGAGTTGAATGTGTCTGCCTCGGCGATCAGCATCAGCATGGCGGACCTGGAGAAGCGACTTGGCTTGCGGCTGTGCCAGCGTGGTCGGGCCGGGTTCTCACTGACGGATGAAGGCCGGGCGGTGTATGAGGCCTGCCAGCAGCTGTTTACCTCGCTGGAATCCTTTCGCAGTGAAATTCACTCCCTCCATGAGCAGTTGCGCGGCGAGCTGGCGATCGGCATCACCGACAATATGGTCACCAGCCCGCGAATGCAGATTACCAATGCGCTGAAAGCCCTGCGGCTGAAAGGCGAAGGGGTCTGCATTCGGATTCGGATGATTGCGCCAGGTGAAGTGGAACAGGGGTTACTGGATGGCAAGTTACACGTGGGTGTGGTGCCGGAGGTTAACCCGCTGAAGGGGCTGGAGTACCGGCGGTTATACGAAGAAGAGACCTTGCTGTATTGCAGTGATGAGCATCTGCTGTTTGGTTGTGATGAGGCAGATATCAGCCTGGATATGCTGGAGTCATGTGATGCGGTAGACCCGACCTTTGCCGTCACGCCGGAAGTCCGGGCGCAATATCAGCAACTGCATACCACCGCCAGTGCTTCAGATCGTGAAGGCATTGCCTTTTTGATTCTGACCGGGCTCTATATCGGATTTTTACCGTCGCATTATGCCCAGCGCTGGGTTGAGCAGGGGCGGATGCGGGTGTTGCGACCTGACAAGATGCACCATGCAGTGCACTACGCAGCCGTTACCCGTAAAGGCGTGCGGCCTAACCTGGTGGTGGAAACCTTTTTGAATGAGTTGTCAGGCACGGAAGGGGACTGACGTAATCGAAGTGAGTCACCCGCCGCTGGCAGGTGACCCAGGTGGTTTACTCGATACCCATCAGCGTGCGCGGCAGGTACAGCGCCAGGTCCGGGATAAAGGTGACGATCAGTACCATCGGCAGGTGGCCAAGCAGCAGGAACTTCAGCGTAGGGCCGATGTACTTATCCAGCGGTAGCTTGCTCACCCCACCGGCCATATACAGCATCGGCGCGCAGGGTGGTGAGACGTTACCCATGCCCAGGTTTACCCCAACGATGGCGGCAAAGTGGATCGGATGGATGCCGAGCTGGTTCACCACCGGCAGGAAGATAATCGCCGCCAGCACCGCCCCGGAAATATCGTCCACAATCATGCCGATCAGCAACAGCAGCAGGTTGATTACCAGCAGAATAATGATGCGGTTATCGGAGATCTGCAGCAGGGCGTCGGCCAGCTGATTGGGGATCTGCTCCAGAATCATTGCCCGGCTCATAATGAACAGGAAGAACAGCACCGCCATAATCGACCCGGTGGTAATCACCGCACGTACCGTAGCATCCCCCAATGTTTGCAGCGTCAGCCCCTTATAGATGTAGATACCCACCGGAATGGCATAGATCACCGCAATGGCTGCCGCCTCTGTTGGGGTGGCGATTCCACTGTAGATCACGCCCAGAATCAGCAACGGCATCAACAGAGCAAAACTGGCCCGGTAGCCCGAACGGGCAACGCCTTTACTAGCGTCAACAAAGCTCAGCGGGGCTTCCACGCTAATCGAAGTGTTGTTACGCAGGAACCAGAAGTTAAGTCCGCAATAGATCACCGCCAGCATCAGGCCGGGAATAATCGTCGACAGAAACGCAGCACCAACCGACAGGCCGCCGGTAATGGAGAATACGATCATCGGAATGCTGGGTGGAATCAGCAACGCCAGTACGGAGGAGCAGGCGACCAGTGCTGTGGCGTGTCCGGCCGGGTAGCCTTCGCGCACCATGCGAGGGATCATGATCTGGCCAATGGCAGCAATAGCGGCAGAAGAACTGCCGGAAATTGCCCCAAACAGCGCACAGGTAATCACGGTTACTGCACCCAGCCCGCCTTTGATCCGGCCAACAAATGAGTTAACAAAATCCAGTAACCGTTCGGAAATGCCGCCGACGGCCATCAAGGTGCCAGCCAGTACAAACAGTGGGAGTGCCAGCAGGGCAAAGCCACTGGCGGTGTTAAAGCCGTGGGGCACCAGAAAAGAGATATTATTGCCGGTGACCGCTGCAAACATCAGTGCGCCAATGCCGAAGGCAAAGGCGACCGGAATCTCGATCAGCAGCAGAACGATCACGACCAGCATGACCAGTAAAAAGGTAACCATTACTTCACCTCGTTGGCAGCAGGTTTACGGTGACGCAGAATGTCGCGCAGCTCGGCGATGGTCTGCATCAGGAAGTAGCCGCCCATCATGGCGAAACCGACAATCATGCTGGCGCTCCACAGTCCTTTTGGCCACTGCAGATACAGGCTCATACGGCCCTTATCGATAATAAACAGTGCATATTTGATGGCGAAAAAGCCGAAAACGCAGGCAGCAATAACGCAGACAGTGGAGCTGAAAAAACGGATCAGGCGGATTTTAAATGGGTCTTTGACGATCAATGACACTACGCCACCGTGGATATGCTCACGCACACGGGTGGCGTAGCCCATGCCCAGGAAGTAAACCCAGACGCCGAGCAGGATTGCCGCTTCTTCGGTGCCACCGAAAGACGATTCCAGGCCGTAGCGCAGGATCACCTGGGCGAACATCAGTACGGCCAGCATCAGGCCGGAGAAGATCATCATGGCGCGAAACGCCCGGTCAAACTGCTTTTCCAGCCGGGTCAGGGCTTTTTCAAAACCACTGGTTTCATAGTCGGGAACCGCGCTGGGGTGAACGGGAGGGTGAGTGGAAGACAATTCAGCATCATAGCTGTAAGAGTCCGCGCCGACCGGGGGGAGCGGTTTTTGTTGTATCGGTTGGTTCATGGTGGTCTCGCAGGTGCCGGTGGTGTGAACGGGCGGCTGTGTCGTCAGCCGCCCTCCAGGTGCAGGCAGCGCAGGGCTGCCCACGATGGGGTTACTTCACACCGGCAATCGTGCGGATTTTATCCATGATAGGTTTGCCGACTTTCTTTTCCATCATCGGCCACTCGTTGGCGTACAGCGTCTGCTTGGCATTGGCGCGCTCTTCCGGGCTCAGTTCAACCACATTGATACCGGCATCGCGGACTTTGGTCAGGAAGCCATCATCAATTGACTGGGCTTCGCTCCATACCCATTCCAGAGTCTTATCGGCAGCAGCATCCAGTGCAGCGCGATCTTTAGTGGACAGGTCGTCGTACCAGCTTTTATTCACCAGCCAGAAAGCGTGCTCAAAGTAATCGCGGGTCAGTACGTAGGATTCCAGCACATCACGCATCTGCCAGATCTCTACCGCCGGGCCAAAGGCACGGCCATCGACAGTGCCCAGCTGCAAGCTGGTGTACAGCTCTGAGTACGGCATTGGAATGGCGTTGAAGCCCCAGTTTTTGAAGCGATCAATGGCAATGGGTACCGGCGGTACGCGCATCTTGATGCCTTTAGCATCGGCTGGGAAGTTGGTTGGCTGTTTGCCAATACCTTTACGGATGGCCAGCGAGCCAAAACCGGTTGGAATGGTGCCCAGTGCTTTCAGGTCCAGATCCGCCAGAATCTCATCGTAGATACCAACAATTTCGCCACCCGGGCCATAGATGCGGCGGGCATCGTCCCAGTTGTCGACGACAAAGCCAAGCCAGCTCAGGTCCAGCCGGTCATCAAACTCGGAGGCGGCAAAGGTGATCGTCATCGGAATCACCCCCTGCATGCTCTGCTCGAACAGTGAAGTCCAGTCACCCAGATCGCCACCGGGATGGTAGCTGATCGCCAGATCGGATTGCTGCTTTTTCAGCTCAGTCTGAAAGGTTTCGGAAGCTTGATGGAAGATATGATCAGAGGGATAAGCATGGGCGAGGATAAACTTTTCTTTGGCCTGAGCAACAACCGGGGCGGTCAGGCTCAGCGACAGACCCAGCGCGCAGGCGGTGACCAGTTTTTTCAGGGCGGTACGACGGTTACGTAACATCACATTTCTCCAGATCGACATTTTGTAATTTTTTTGTGTCTGCCCAGGAGTGTGCGACGGCTGTCGGTTGTTATGAATGTGAATTATGTAAATCTGGTTTAAGTAAATGGTTAACTAACCACCGACAGTTGCCCCGTGAGTACCTGGCCTGATGACTCAGGCCAGTATTTCAGACAGTGAACGGAGCAGGCCGATGCTGGAGACGCTGAGTAACAGAATCAGCGCCAGGCTGCGGAAATTGCCCTGACTGGAGCGTTTGAACAGCCAGCTGCCCAGGCTGATGCCCAGCGTCATGGGAATAATCGCCAGTACACTGAGCTGGACAACCTCATCACTTAATAAATCCTGATGGCCGATCCAGACCATGGCGTAGAGGTCAGTAATAATAAAATAAGCCACCAGCGTGGCGCGGGTTGCCACCGCTGACAGCCCGCTATATAGCATCATTAACACCACCGGCAGGCCACCGATGGCAGCCGCACCGTTGACGGCCCCCGAGACACAGCCGGTGATCAGGGGCAGCCGTGGGTTGGCGGTTCTCTGTTTGATACCCAGTAACAGCAGCAGGGCGATGGCCAGCACCAGCAGACAGATGACCAGCCGGGTCTGGCTGGCGGGCAGGTGGGCCAGCAGCCAGACCCCCAGTGGGGTAAAAAGCATCATGCCGATGCTGAGCTGGCTCAGTAAGCGGCGGTCAATCTGTTTCAGAACACCGGGTAGCAGGTGAATGCTGGCGACAATCTCCAGCAGGAAGATAATCGGTACCACCAGTTTTGGCGGCATAAACAGCGCCAGACTGGTGACGGTAAGGGCAGAGAAACCAAAGCCACTGAAACCACGCAGAATCGCCGCAGCAAAGATAATTAAGGCGGCGGTTAGCAGCTGCCAGAGCGGCAGGTTCGGTGTCAGAAGGGTGCTGAGGTACTCTGCCATGGGAATGTCCTTTCTTCAGGGGATGGCCAACAGCCGATAATGGCCGAGCCCCGGCGAGCAGAATAGCACCAGCAGTCCTGACGGAGTGGCTCCAGTGACCGGGTAGCAGGGTTATCGCGATTATCTCAACTCAGCTGTGCCACTGCAGGCAAAACTCAGCGAAGCACTTCAGCAATGGGCCCTGGTATTTATCACGGTGATACACCAGATACAGCTGGCGCAGGGTGGGGTGGTCCAGTTCGATCACAGCGACCCGGTGGGCATCGATGGCATCGCGGGCCGCCAGATGGGAGATAAAGCCGAGTCCCAGCCCGGCGGCCACAGCATTGACCACCGCCTCATTGGTATTGATCTCGAACGCCAGCTGCCAGTTGCTCAGGGCAGGCTCAAGCAGATGATAAAACTGCTGGCGGGTGCCGGAGCTGGCTTCACGCATCACCCAGGTCTGGTGATTTAGCTCGGCTGGCTGATGCAGCTGGTTATCGGCCAGCGGGTGGTCGGGCGGAGCGATCACCAGCATCTGATCCGTCTGCCAGGGTGTGCTGACCAGCTTGGCGTTCTGCACCTGCCCCTCCAGCAAGGCGATATCCAGCTCGAAGGCTTCCAGCCGTTGCTCCAGTGCCGCGCTGTTGCGAATCAGCAACTCGGGCCGGTCGCAGCCATATTGCTGCAAAAAATCCCCCAGCAGGGCCGGTAGTAAATGATTACCCACCGTATTACTGGCACCAATCCGCATCAGCCCGTTGAGTTGCTCGCTGCTCATGGTGGCTTCAATCGCTTCCATCCGTTGCAGGATCTCATCGGCCAGTGGCCGCAACCGGTCGCCGTTAGCATTGAGGATCAACCGGTTCTTATGCCGTTCAAATAGCGGCTGGCTGAGTTGCTGCTCCAGATCCTGCAAGGCCATGGAAGCGGCTGACTTGGTAATAAATAGCTGCTCGGCTGCCTGAGTTACGGAGCCAAGCCGGGCGATGGCGGTGAACACCCGCAGGTGTTTCAGGGTAATACCACGCGTGTTCAATTTTGCTTAACCCTTTGTAAAAAACGTTTGTATATCATGAATTATTGAACGGGGCTAATATAACTGCATGATTTAGTTATGAGGTTATTACAGATGGCACAGACACTGAAAGAAAAGCTGGCGGCATACCCGACCCCCTCTGCAGGTCTTGCGCTGGGCATTGCCAGTCTTGGTATCAGCTGGGAGCACGCTGTCCCGATGGGCGGTAATGCACAGCTGGTGACCGCGCTGATTGCTGCTGTAATGATCGCGCTGGTCTTTGCCAAATTCGCCATGCACCCCAAGGTGCTGTGGAGTGAGCTGGCGCATCCGGTGATTGGCTCTGTAATCCCAACCGCAGCCATGGCAGCGATGGTGGTATCAGCCTCAATCGGTAAGTTTAACCCGGCCGGTGGCACCCTGATGTGGTACTGCGCGGTGGCCGCACACCTGCTGTTCCTCAGTGTGTTTGTGGTGAACCGGGCGCGTAACTTTAACCTGCAGCACATGGTGCCAAGCTGGTTTGTACCGCCAATCGGTATTGTTGTTGCGGTACTGACCGTACCGAACGAAGCGGCCCGTGGCCTGGCTGAAGGCCTGCTGACCTTTGGTATCGCCAGCTACGCTGTACTGCTGCCGATGATGCTGTACCGGTTGATTTTCGTTGAAAACATTGCCGACGCTGCCAAGCCAACGATTGCGATTATGGCTGCACCACCAAGCCTGTGCCTGGCCGGTTACCTGAGCTTTGTTGAACAGCCACAACTGCTGCTGACGCTGGTGCTGCTGGGCCTGGCAATGCTGATGACGGTACTGATCTACATCGCCTTCTGGCGTCTGCTGCGCCTGCCATTTAGCCCGGGCTATGCAGCATTTACCTTCCCGATGGTAATCAGTGCGACCGCGATGTTTAAAGCCAGCACCTTTGCGGCCACCGTACTGCCCGCAGAACTGGCGGCCCAGTTACACAGCTTTGCGCTGGTTGAACTGACCGTTGCAACCCTGGTGGTTGGCTATGTTGCCTACCGTTACCTGAACCACTTTGGTGCAAAGGGTTTCGGGCTGAGTAAAGCAGCCGCCGCCTGATCTTTACCCTGTAAGACGTCCCTTCAGGAAATATCTCTAGCAGAGACTTTGCCGGGCCATCCCTTTGGGATGCCCGGTTTTTTCTGTCTGTCACTATTGAAAAAAGATCATTGCAGGCGTGAAAACCGGGCGCATAGTCCGTACAGTGCCTGCTATGGAATGGATCTCACTTATTGCGGTATTACCCGCGCTGTTGCTGTTGGGCAACGGTCACTATCTGCAGGCGACAGCGGCGCTATTCGTTGTCCCATTGTGGTTTATTAATCCGACCCTGGCCGGGCTGGCATGGGCGGCAGGTTGCTGGGTGGCACTACGGCGCAGGCCTGCGCCACGGCGGCGGCGCTGAAGGTTTTGTTCGTAAACTGATGCCTGTGGCTCATTCTGACCCTGCCGGTGTCATCGTGGGGCTTTGACTTTCAGCTCAGCCAGGCCTGCCAGTCCCCGGCTGGGCGGCTTTAAAACTGCGGTTCTACTTAGTACATTTATTTAAAAAATACAATTTTGTTTTTAGAATTTATCAATCCACTCGTTTTAATATTCTTGAACATATTTTGTTCGCTCTGTCCTCTTTTTTCCTGAGTTAAATACTGTTACGTTTGGTTTTGTATTCTGATTCCAGTGTTGATGATTGGTTTTAAAATCTTATTTAATGATGTTGTTCTGTTTGTTTTAAATAACCCTTCTGTTATCAGAATTATAATCTGTATTCCCATTTCATTTAGCCTGATAAAGATATGAGGTGTACGATGATCGATAATCTGAAAACGCTAACAAGTACTGTATTTACGCTGCTGGCTCTGTCATCCCTGCTAGTGGCATCGCCGCCGGTTGTTGCCGAAGACAATCTGCGCTGGAAAGTGCAGACAGCCTTTGGTACGCACTTGCCGGTGGTGGGGGAGCCGATAAAACGCCTGGTAAAACAGCTGGCTGATGCCAGTGGTGGCAAGATTAAACTGAAAGTTTTTGAACCTGGCAAGCTGGTTCCTTCGTTTGAAATTACTGAAGCCGTTAAAAACAATCAGTTACCAGCCGGGTTTACCTGGCTGGGCTATGATCAGGGAAAAATTCCGGCGGCAGCCTTGATTGCAGCGGTACCGTTTGGCATGGAGCCCTGGGAGTATGCAGCCTGGTGGTATGACGGTGAAGGCAAGCAACTGGCCGAAGCTTTATACGCCAGCCATAACGTGCATCCGGTACTCTGTTCTTTGGTGGGGCCTGAAACAGCGGGCTGGTTTAAAAAAGAGATTAATACCGTCGAAGACATTAAAGGCCTGAAAATTCGCTTTGCCGGGCTGGGCGGTCGCGTTTTGCAGGAGATGGGCGCGTCGGTCACGATGTTACCCGCTGGCGAGATTTTTTCCGCGCTGGATAAAGGGGTGATTGATGCCAGCGAGTTTTCCTTGCCGATCGTCGATCAGCGAATGGGGTTCGATAAGGTGGCCAAAAACAACTACTTTCCAGGCTGGCATCAAACCTTTACCGCCTCTCATCTGATTGTGAACAAAGGGGTCTGGAATAACCTGCCGGACCATCAGCGGGCAATGATTGATATGTCCTGTACTGCCAGTACATTCCGGGCGATGACCAGTGCGGAGGCGACGCAGGGTGAAGTGGTTGCAGGCTTTGCTGCGAAAGGCGTGACGGCACGCCGCCTTAACGATCCGTTGTTGCGTCAGTTACAACAGGGAACTGAAAAAGTAATGGCTGAACAGGCGGCTAAGGATGTTGACTTCAGACAGATCTACCAGTCTCAGCTGACGTTTATGGAAGGTTATAAACGCTGGAAAAAACTGGCCTACCTGCCACGAGATTTCTGATTTTTTTGCGTCGGCTTTAGCCTCGCGTCTGCATTTTCTTCACGGCACATGCCTGCATATTCTGCTGACGGGATACAGGGGGCGAGTGTCGGCTCAGGAGATCGTGTTATGAATCATTCATATGCTGGGCCTGAGGCGCCAGCAGCATCTTGTGCCGATGCTGCTGTGGTGGCTCAGCCGGTCAGCCCTCCTCATCAGCAACTGCCTGAAACAGCCATCTCACAGGGTTTTGATCGCTGGCTAAACCGGCTGGCTGGGTGGGTCAGCTGGGTCTGGGTGTTACTGATGCTGGTGATTGTCGGTAATGTCTTGCTGCGTTACCTGCTGGGAGAAGGGCGGGTCGAGCTGGAAGAGCTGCAATGGCACCTCTATGCAGTGGGCTGGCTGGTTGGCTTATCCTATGGCGTTGTTCAGAACGCCCATGTCCGTATTGACCTTATTCATGAGCGTTTATCGATGCGTGCCCAGGCCTGGATTGAGCTGGCCGGTATCTGTTTTTTGCTCTTGCCGCTGGTGCTGCTGGTGCTCTGGTATGCGGTGCCTTTTATCCATTATTCATGGCAACTGGGGGAAGTGTCTGTTGCACCCGGGGGCTTGCCGTACCGCTGGCTGATAAAAACAGCCTTGCTGATCGGCTTTGCTTTACTGGCCATGGCCGTGCTGTCTCGCCTGTCCCGGATTAGCGCCTTGCTGCTGGGCTTGCCACAGCAGAAGAGTCGCCAGGGAGCCAGCCATGGAACTCAATGAACTACTGGCGCTGGCCATGTTTGGCAGCTTCATTGCGTTGCTGTTATCGGGCTTTCCGGTCGGCTGGGTACTGGGTGGTGTCGCGCTGATTTTTTCGGTGCTGGCGATGGGGCTGGATAGCTGGTTTGATAGCTGGATCGGCATCGACTGGTCGTATCTGTCGATTGCGGTGCCGCGAATATGGGCCTTGATGACCAGCTGGGTACTGGTAGCGCTGCCCATGTTTATTTTTATGGGGCTGATGCTGGATCGCTCCGGCATTGCTGAGGATTTACTACTCAGCCTGGTAGCGCTGTTTGGCCGCGTGCGAGGCGGGCTGGCCGTCACGGTAACCTTTGTCGGACTCCTGCTGGCAGCAACAACGGGCATTATCGGTGCGTCAGTGGTGTTATTGGCGTTACTGGGGGTGCCGTTGATGCTGCGCCAGGGCTACAGCCCGGAACTGGCCTGCGGTACCGTTTGCTCAGCAGGCACCCTGGGTATTCTGATCCCGCCCAGTATCATGCTGGTGATGATGGGGGACCGGCTCGGGCTACCGGTGGGGGATCTGTTTCTGGGGGCGCTATTTCCGGGCCTGATGCTGGCCGGGCTGTACGTTACGTACATTCTGGGGGTTGGCATATTACGGCCTGAACGTGCCCCGGTTGCTGATAATGCCGTACCCGTATCCATGACCGTGGTGCTCCAGGTACTGTGGGCAGTACTGCCTGCAGCGGGGCTGATGCTGGTGGTGCTGGGCTCTATTTTTGCAGGCCTGGCTACTCCGACTGAAGCCTCGGGTATCGGCGCACTGGGGGCAACGTTGCTGGCCTGGTCGAAACGGCGGCTGAGCTATCAGGTGCTACAGGCGGTATGCCTTGAGACCACCAAAACAACGGGGTTTATCTTTGCGCTATTGGTCGGTGCCACGCTCTTTTCGCTGGTATTACGCGGGCTGGGCGGGGATGAGCTGATTGAGCGGGGCCTTACCGGGCTGCCATTTGGCCCAACCGGTATTGTGCTGGTGATCTTGCTGGCAACCTTTGTGCTGGGCTTCTTTCTTGACTGGATTGAGCTGACGTTGATTGTCTTGCCGATGGTTGCGCCAGTGGTGATTAACCTGGGGTTTGATCTGGTCTGGTTTGCGGTGTTGTTTGCGGTCTGCCTGCAGACTTCATTTCTGACCCCGCCGGTCGGGTTTGCGCTGTTTTATCTGAAAGGGGTTGCCCCTGAGGGCATCCGCCTGTCGATGATCTATCGAGGCGTTTTACCGTTTATTCTGATTCAGCTGGTGGGGCTCAGTCTGGTGTTTTACTGGAGTGCGATGGTGACCTGGTTACCCGGTGTCGCCTATTAAAGGAGCATGCCGGGGTCAGAGAGGGCGCTCAGGCTCAGCCTGAGCGCCTGTAACGATTAGCTGCCAATCACACCGCCATCATTACGGCGAATGGCCATAATGGTGGAACGTGGCTTGCTGTTGCCGCCCGCTGGGAAGTGGGATGGCTTACCTTTTTCGCCTGGGTGCTGCACCCCGACAAACAGCGTGCGCTGATCTTCACTGAAAGCCTGGCCGGTGATTTCACAGGCGACCGGGCCGGTGGCAAAACGGCGTATTTCACCGGTAGCCGGGTCGGCACAGAGCATCTGGTTATTCCCCATGCCGGCAAACTCACCGCTGTTAGAGTAATTGCCATCGGTCTGAATCCACAGCCGACCCTCTTTATCAAAACCGATACCATCCGGGCTGTTGAACATATTGTCTTTAGTGATGTTCTGGCTGCCTGCGTACAGGCCGCTGTTAAGTTCCGGGTTACCAGCGATCAGGAACAGATCCCAGTCAAACTGGTTACTGGTGTGGTTGCCCTTAGGCGGGTACCAGCGCACGATCTGACCGTAGTTATTTTCTGCCCGTGGGTTGGGTCCGCCCAGTGGCTGATTGGCTTTTTTGCCCCGGTGTTTGTTGTTGGTCAGAGTACAGCACACGGAACGGTTATCCGGGTGTACAGCCACCCATTCTGGCCGGTCCATGGTGGTGGCGCCTACCTGCGTCGCGGCTTCACGGGCGTGAATCAGCACACTGGCCTGGTCATCAAAACCATTCTCAGCAGTCAGGCCATTTTTACCGTGGCTCAGCTCCAGCCATTCGCCTTTGCCCTTGAGTTCACCCTCAGCCGCGTTAAAACGTGCCACGTACAGGGTGCCTTCGGCCAGCAGCTCGCGGTTAGCAGCGTTGTTTGCCGGGTTGTATTTACCTTTGGATACGAAACGGTAGAGGTGTTCACCACGCTCGTCATCGCCCAGATACACTACAGCATGGCCACTGTTATCCAGTGTCAGGGCTGCATTCTCATGTTTAAAGCGGCCCAGTGCCGAGCGCTTTTTCGGCGTAGAGGTCGGGCCCATCGGGTCGATCTCGACCACCCAGCCAAAGCGGTTGGCCTCGTTCGGGTTCTGCGCCAGATCGAAACGGGCATCATGTTTATGCCACTGATAGCGATCTTTATCGGTACGCAGGCCGTAACGTTTCTGGGCGCGGCTCAGCTCGACCTCACTGGCAGAGGAGAAGAAGCCATCGAAGTTTTCTTCACAGGTCAGATACGTGCCCCAGGGCGTCTGGCCGTTGGCGCAGTTATTAAAGGTACCCAGGATCTTTTTGCCGGTGGGGTCAGCGGCGGTTTTTAGCAGCGCATGGCCAGCTGCTGGGCCGGTCATTTCCATCTCGGTGTACGCAGTGATGCGACGGTTGTACTGACCACCTTGAACGTAATTCCACTGACCATTACCGTCACGCCTGATCTCGAATACGGATACACCACAGGCCGCCTGGGCTTTTTTCACATCGTCGGCGGTCATCGCCTTACCGCCGTGATCAAACAGCAGGTCGTAGTTGGTGTATTCGTTGTTCACTGCCAGCAGAGCGCGATCATTCGCCAGCGGAAACAGGCTCATGCCGTCAGTGTTATCACCAAACTGACCGGCCTGAGCGGCTGAGCTCTGCTTGCCAGATGGGTCAAACGCAGGCGCACCACTGAGGATTGGATCACCCCAGGAGATCAGCGGCGTGGCAGTGTAGCCCTCAGGCACAACAAACGTATCAGCCGTGCTGGCAGGCAGGCCTTTGAAGTTCAGCAGCGGTTTTTTCGACGCAGCAGCAACTGCGCTAGCCACCGGGCTGGCCGCCATAAACAGGCCCAGCGCAGCAGTGCTACCCTTAAGGAAGTTACGGCGGCTCTGCTCGGAAACGGTATTGAAGTCATTACCCTGTGGGCGTGACGTAGTTTTGTTGGTGCGAGTCATCGGGCTGGGCTCTGCTATTGATTAGAATAATTGGCCACGTTTTAGCAGTGTAATATGACAGGGATGTTGCGGGGGCTTAGCTTTGCAGGCAGTTAGATACAGGCACTGGCGAATGATCCGCACCGGTAAAGCTGGAATAAAAAAAAGCGCCAGATGGCTGGCGCTGTTCGGTATTACTTTAACTGAAACCTCGGCGGTAATTCAGTAAAATCCGCTACCGCTGAGGAGGTGCGATGGGCTATCGGGTCATCGCGCTGTACACCACTTCGACCCGAATATCCTTCAGGTGCTTACGCAACATACGCTTCATACTCTTGCGGACCACTTTGGCAGCCTTACTATCAGCCTGGTTACGATGGCACAGTGCTGGAACAGACAGTGTCCATTCTGACACCGCGCCAGTGCCCTGGAATGGTGGCTGCCTTTCACTTGCGGTTTCCACTTCGCTGGAGTCGGTAACCGGTTGGCAGATCATCAGCCGGTTATTACGGTGAACACGGCTGATGGGCTTGCCACCTTTACGGCCTTGTTGATGGTTATCTTGTACCAGTTGCAGGCGGAAGTTGTGTTGCCACTCATCCAGCCCGACCATGGTTACCTTGATTGCTTCAATCTGGCGGGAATGCTGTGCTGCATCGTAACTGTCAAACCACTCCTGGGTCAGTGAAAAACAGCAATGCCCGGTCTTTCTCAGATCCCCCAGTGCTGAGCGCGCTTCTTTTTTGCCCGCCAGATCTGACAGCTGTATAGATAGCTGCTGCTCAATAGTGTCCCGCTGTTTTTCCTGCTGATGAGCAAGGTCCATATTTGTCAGACCAAGGTCCAGCTGGTAAGGCGCAGACAGACCAAAGGTTGCTTCATTCCACACGGGGAATATGAACTGGGAAGCTCTGTCTGTGAATGCGCTTTCTGCTATTTGGCAAGCCTGTACAGCTGAGTGGTAGGCCGATTTGTAGATAGCCGCCATCTCGGCCAGGTAACCGGTGTAGTAGTCTTCACTCAACCGTACATCGCTTAAGGATGCCAGGATGGTACTTTCGGTGGCGGCAGCCATTTCAATAACCATGTATTCTTCTTTTTCTGCCCGTAGGCTTTTCTTTGCCTGCTTAAAGCTTTCCGCAGCACTGGCGACTTGTGAAGTTGCGCTGGCAAGCTCTGGAACGGCTTTCAGTGCATCCTTGGTAGAGGTTCTTCTTTGTTCTTTAGATTCCTGTTTCCAGCCCTCCGCAATCATGTCAACGATGATACCTGTACTGCCGACGATGTGTGGGCCGATATGATCTTTGCCGCCACGAGCTCGACCGCGAATGGTGGTTCGGAAAACTTTTCGTTTTGCCTGGCGCTGGTCTGCTCTTGCCTTTCTTGTGTGTCTGGCTGCTTTCAAGCCTGTGAATACCTCTGTCACCAAGCCAGAACTTTCCATCATGGACACCATCAGGTCGGAGGTGGTGCTTGCCAGGCTAGCCTGTGCGGCGGCGGCTTCTGCCTGTGCTGCCTCTATCCTGTATTCCTGAACAATCAGTGGTGTGGAAGTGTTTAGTGCAGGGTCGTAAGCCTCTACTTCCAGTTGCTGCAGAAATCTTGCCGATTCCTGATCATCCAGGGCTGCCATTGCCTCAGAAACACGTAACGCAAGGGATTTCAGCTTATCGATCTCTCTGGCGGCGTAGCTGGATAAGTCCTCGTAGCGGATGTATAGCTCAGCCAGGGCTTTATCATCAATTTCACTACTGCTGGTGCTCGCTATCTGGGCGGCTTGCAGGGCGCGTGGGTTAATCTCTGGTGCATACAATTGCACATTCAGTGGCTTACCGTCCTTGCTTTTCCAGGCGCGGAGGTTTTCTACCCGTTTATGCAGGGTACTCATCAGCGCGTAGGCTTCTTCGTTGATGGGTGGCAGAAAGCGAGAGGACGTCTGTTCACTGGTCAGCGCTGTTTCCAGCGTAGGTTCAGACCAGAGTGCATCTGCAATACTGAAGGCATCGTCAGGCTGCTCTTTATTCAACAGGCCCAGTGCTTCGGTATAGATCATCTTGGCTTTTTGCAGGGATTCCTGTGTTTCAGTTTCATAAGCCTCATCCCCGGCCTTGATCATCATTTCAATAAACTGGCGAATGGTGGCATAGCCGTAGTAGATCGGGTTGCGGCTGGCCAGCTCATCGGGGTTATTAAAGCCGGAACCACTGCCAGCAAAGGTCGCTGTGTCAGCATCTTTTATCGGTTTCACCCCCCACTTTTCAGCATCTTTAGCTAATGGGTTATAGATCTGGGTAAACCATTTAACGGCTAGTTCATAGTCGCTGTTATCACTACAGATGGAAGCGACTAACGCTGGGATATGGTAGTACAACTCCCAGCCATACTGGCCATAGGCACCGTCAAAGTCGAAGGTATCGTTGGGTGGTACTGTCGTATCCAGAAGAGGCTCAAGGTCCGTTGCATTTGGACCTGTCAGATCACCCCAGAATTTTGATACATTCCCCTCGCTTTTCCGTTGGTTCGCCATACTCATCAGGCCTTCGGCCCCATTGGGTAGTGGGGCCTGTTGTAGCACTTTCTTCAATGCGGTTGAGTAATTCATCATACATTGGTATTGATGAATTTTTGTATTGCGACAGAGGAAGAAGGATTCAGTCTGGTTCTCCCCTTCAGTAATGTAAGAAATTGGTGGGAAGTTACCCGGTATATCGAGCTGATAGTTAAGAGTGTCAGAAAAACTCGTTGTTCCAGTTTTAGATTGAGTATAGGGTTCAAACACGGCTTTTGTTGCTTCGAGTCTTACAAAGAAGGTTACTTCGATCGCTACTGGGATTGTTGAAGTTACGTTAGATACGGGAAGGTTATTTGCTACGTAATTATCGTCGTTGACCAGTACTCCCGTGTCTAGACTTGTTAGAGTACTTTCTCCGTCGAGCTTCTTCGTAGGGGGGAGTGTGTAATAAAAGTTACAATCTACAGGTGCAGAACCAGCTATTGTATAGTTTACAGCGATCCCGAGTTTACCGTCAGGATTAGCATATGAAAGTATATCACTAGCCCCCATAAATGGGGTATACCAGAAGTCAAAAGATGGGGCCTGATCAGGGTTTGAACTAACAATTTCGGCCGTTGATTCAAATCTTATATTTTTAGGTACGACTAAAAATAAATCAAGATCTGTCTCAGGTGGTTGTTTGTATTCTTTAATGTAAGTCTCTACAAATAACCCATTCGATGTAGTCACAAGAGAGGCTGTACTTGAACTTGGTACTCTGTTATAGGCTGCAGTAGATTTAAAATCTGAATCTAAAATTATAGGTTTATAATCAGTTTGTTCATACCTCCAGTCGGTCATCGGCCGTTGCGTTACATAATCCTCGACCTTTACATAGAACTTGGTTCTTTCATTTTCAGTATATGAACCTGGAATTGAAATTTCAGCGCCTTGTTCTGATATAGTGATGCTTAAGTCGCCGGAATCATCTGTCCTAGATTCTACGAATACAGCTATGGATTCGTTAATAATATCTGATGATTGAAGGGATGTTACTTTCCCTGGGCAGCTGTCAGACTCAACTCCAACTCCAAAATATTTTTCTGGATCAGATATTTGAATCGGCGCATTAACCTGTAATCCAGAATCCATACGAGCATAATATGCGGAACGATACCAAATGCTCTTTGAATCACTACTTTCACTTTGAATGGGGTTTTGATCTTCTGAAATTTCCATCCAGGAAAAATATAGGCGATTTTCAAAGCTGTGAATGACGATATCTGAATTCAGTTCATCCGTAACAGGGATGTCAATTTTTTTCCAGAATGACCAGTGCAGTGCTTTAAGCCAATGTTCCAGGTCAGTAGGCTCTGATGGCAGGGCACCTTTCTCAACACTAACTTTTCGATAGTAATATTCATCACTCCCCGTTGTTGAGTGGCCAATGAAATGGTAGACGTCGGTGTTAGCATCAGAATCTGTGCCTTTACAGTGGCTGATGATTCTAATTTCAACTTCATCCAGGGTGTCTTCGGTGTAGCCGTAGATGGCGCTATCAATAGCGTCATCATTCAGCCCGGAACCCATCAGGTTACTTGCCAGGGTCTGGAAGGGGGCTGAGGTTTCTACCCGCATTTCCGGCTCAATATAATTGGACGGGTAGAGGGCTAGCAGTTCATTGGCTTTCCAGAGCTGGTATTCCTTGTCATAGGCCCAGTTCTCTTTTAGTACATCTCGGGCCAGGAAACCGGCATTTTCAACACCGGTAAGTGCGCGATAGATATAAAGCTGTAAGGAGCTGTTGGCTTCAACGATAACACTGGTGGGCACCTGGCTGGTCACATTCACATCCAGCAACAGGTATCGGTACAGGCTCTCAGTGTTAGTAACCATTGCTGCCAGGTCTGAATTGTCAGCCACCACATTGCGCATATAGAGGGCAACGAGGGCATCACGTTGTCGTTCTGAGGCATTCTGGCGATAGAGTTCGGCAGGTGAGCTTGCTTTACTTCGTGTTATTGCATCCTGAAGTGCAGTGAAGGCGATTGTTGAATCACTGTTATCTTCAGCGCAGTGCAGAATCGGGATCAGTTCTTCGGCTTCCAGTTGAAGTTCGAATTGAACATCAATGCGTCGGGCAAAGCGCTCGGCTTGCTCGATGGTCGTGGGATAACTGCCATCTTCTTCAACCCATGTATCGATGTCTTGCGGAGTGCAACCTAACAATGAGGCTAGCAAAGCTGATATTGATGTTGCTGGCATTGTCGATGTTGCTGGCGCTTGATTGATCAGAGCCAGATAGGTTAACCAGCCCTCTGGTGTACCGTTTCCTGACTGCAGACGTTTGAACAGCAACAGTGTAGAGAGTGCAGACCAGTCCAGCTTACCAGCGGTAACCGCTGTGGAGAGCCAGCCTGGTTGGCCTGCAATCAGAGTAATATCGGTGGCGGTAAGGTTGTGACGGGCGATGGTTGCCAGGCGGTTACGTAAATCCCAGAGCAGACTGTTGCGTTGCGCAGAGATAATATCGTATTTGGTGCCATCATAGTCCCACTTCAGCAGTGCATTGGTGAGTGTAAATATATTTCCACTGCCTTGCCTTCTTGCACTCAATAACCAGATTACCATCGGGCGAACGGTTTTTTCATTGGCTTGGGTACTTAGCAGGTTAACCTGGTCCAGGGTCTGTTGATCCTGAGCCAGTTTTAATTGCCAGACCATCTCGGTTAGTTCACTGGTTTCTATTCCATCAGACAGTGGGACGCTGGATACAGCGCTGATCACCCCCACTCTGATGTCTTCTTCGGTCCTGTCGGTAACTAAGCCGTAGCTGTTCAGAGTGCCTTCTGTTACTAACTGTGCGAATAGAAGGTCTGAATCGTCTGTAAAGCTGGTAAGGCTGTCCACTGTAACCCGGTATTGCTGCATCAGCCTGGAAAGCTGTGTCAGCCAGCGGCTATTCTCTATTGTGTTTAGCAGTGTATTCCGGTGTTCCTTTCGTTTACTTATTGTTTCATCCAGCAGTTCCGGGGTGTAATTATTTTCAGCCACCCAGTTACATAGCCAAACCAGTTTATTAACCCCATAGAGTGCGTTAATGGGTGTGGCTGAAAGTAGCTTTTCGGAAAAACCTAAGCGCTCGCTGAGTGCTAGCAGCGAGAGTACGCTTTCTCCGGTTATTTTTGCGATGGCAGGAAGGCGACCCATCCGGCTGAGGGCAACTTCATCTAGAATGGTGGCGTTGTCTACGGTATTGAGTATTGCATCCCATTCCTGGCGGGTAATTCCAAGACCGGCGCGTATGGTATCGCCAAGCTCCAATGCGGTTTCGTCAATTGTGCTCAGTGTATAAGCACCAGAGATACAGGCCTCACGAACTGCTGAAGCAGCACTGCCGAACAGGGTACGTAGCTGACTTAGTACGATCTGCGGCTTGAAGTCAGGGTTGGTATTTTCAACGGGTAGCGGAGGGTAGTAGCCGTATGGATTTAATTGATAGACAAGGCCAACAAAGGTATTGGCATTCAGATCGTATGTATCACGGTAATAGATAAAGTGGGCCAGTAATTGCTGGCCTGCATTCGTGATTAAATTCTCTGCGTCCTGATTTCCATCCAGATGTCCGATATCTGACTCTGTAGCCCCCTTACAGCCCAGGATCCAATCGATTTCCGTTGGGTTAATCATGGTTCCTGTATGTAATCGAAGCAGATAGTTCATTGATCTTAGTTTACGGCTTATGATTGGCTTTTCTTGGGTACTATTGGGGTAGCCTAGAATTTCCAGACTACCGCTGTCCATATTAGGATTATCACTTTTGACGCAAAATAACTGAGCGCCATAGGCCGAAGCCGGGATAGCGTTATGTGCGTTGACCCTCAGCCACTGTCCTGCGAAACATTGTAAGTACTGTTCGCTGTCTGGAGTTACTGCGATGCTGCTGCGGGTTGATAAGCCTGATATTTGGCAGTTAAGACTGTTTGCGTTGGCTATGTATATTCGTTTGCCATCAAACCGAGTTTCGACAGGAACTTCAACGGAAGTTACTGGGGTATCACTGGTGCTGTAAATCTCAATTAGATCGTAGTTTTCAAAAAGGTCGGCTATTTCATTGCTAGAAATTGAAGGATCTATGATAGGAAACTGAGTTTTTTCTTGCCAGGGCTTCATATCATCAAAAGCCGTATACTGCCGGAACAATAAATTCAACGTATCCCGATCAATCCCCATCTGGTTGATATAGTCGCGAACAGGCACGTCTGGGTCGTTGCTATTGTCAAACCAGTGCAGGTCGGTCCAGGTATTAACGGGGTTGGTCTGATTACCATTCAACAGCGCGCGTTCGTCACTTCTACCCAGCAGATCTAGCGGGTCACTGTGTAACTGCAGTGGTTCACAGACATTATTTACAAACGAAAAGTCTCCTGCCCAGTCTGGTTGTGCTGATTCACGGGTACGCAGCTCCAGCCGGTTCAGAGAGCCTGCGCCTAGTGCCTGTGCAGAAAAGCGGGTGTTTTCAACATCCGCCGCATAGGGAAGTGCTGGTGGAAACAGTTTATTTTCAAGTTCCGCTTCTAGATCTGGTGTTCCTGCCGCTTCGATACCCGATTTCAATACATGGTTAACAATATCGATGGTGGGAATTTCGTCATAAGCATTGCTGTTACTCAGCCGGGTTTTTAGGATATCCGGGCGGCGGTTATCGATATGCAGTGAGTCATTAATTCCCCTGTCAATACCGTAGTCAAAGTCGCTCTGTTCAGCGGTGGCCATTTGATACAGGTGAGCCATATACGCTGCAGGTGACAGTGAGGATTGCATGGAGTCCGGGTAGGCGTGGTAAGCCTCACCATCCCTCTCCATAGCGGTCATGGCCCAGCTGGGAATGGTCTCTATAGCGCCTTTGATGCGATGCTGGACCGGATCGGTCGCATTGATCGTATCCCGGCGCAGGGCAGCTGTGAAAAGCGCAGCCTTACGGCACTGCTTGCGCAAGTCAGCATCCAGTTTTACTGCTTTGCAGCTGCCGAATTCAAGGGCTGGCTTGCCAGCTGCCGCATCAGCGGTGTTTTTGTATCCGAGTGCAGCGATCGTTTTTAGTAGCTCTCTATGGCTGGGGTTGGCGGTGTCCAGTAGATGGAACAGGCGGTCATTGCGCAGGCTAGCCAGCATCTGTGGCTTGATTTTCTTTCTGGAGGGGATTTTTCTATCGGTTAGCGTGTTGCCAGCCAGCTTTCTCGCGTTGGCAAGAATTGTTCGCTCTTCAACCGGCGTACCCGCAGAACGGGGAATGGGGAACGAAGTGCTGCTGTCAGAGCTTCCTCCTGCCCGCTGGATTCCATTATTTCCCTGGCTACCTTTCGGTAAGAATGTGGCGATTGTCATGTGGGTAGTCCTTCCTTGATTAACGAGCGGACCCAAGGGGTCTCTTGATTAAGTGCAGCTGGCGAAGCCAGAAGTGTATTTATTTATATAAGTTATTGAGTGATTAATATTTTATTTTGGTGTAATTGCAGAAGATTTGAGTTTATTTAATTGGTTTTATTTACTCAATGTTTTATCTGGGTTTTGTTGTTTTTTATATTGATTATTAATCTAAGCTGAATGGTTTGTTTTTAGATGATTATCTTGATGATTGTATTGAACCGACAGGTATCTAGGCCTGCGTGGTGATACTGTAAGTCCCGTATAATCTCCTCTTTGGGGCTGCTTGGTTAAGGGTTTTGTTGAAATTTTAAATTACAGTATGGGCGTTTTGTAATAGGTCGTTACTTTCTCTGAATGTTAACGTAAGCTGAATTTTTTTGTTTTATATGTAAGTGATTTGATTTGTGTTTTTGTTTAAACATTTGTTTATATGTTGGAGGAGTGAAGCTTCTTGTTTCCTTAGGTTTTAGTGTTGATTTAATTGTAAGTATTGTTTAAAGTAGGGCTTTTCATAGAGTAAAAACAATACGTTTTTAAAAGATATCTGGGTTTAATAAGTGCACGCTCATTCGAAGTGTGTTTTTGGTGTGTGTTGTTTTTATCTTTGTTCTTTAATATTTTATCTTTTAAGAATGGCTCGTGTAATAGATGGTGTTAGAGATAAGTGGATGCTCTATGTGGTAAATAGAATAGACTGGCAGCGTCGCTGTCTATAATAGTTATTACGTTAATTGGTTTAAATTCTCGCTCTGAGAAAACTGTATATTTCACACTCATGGGATGTTTATGAAAGGTAAAAAAGTACTAATTGTTGGTGGAAGCTCTGGTATTGGCCTTGCATTGGCTAAACGGGTAAGTAAAAAAGGGGGAGAAGTTGTTATTGCTTCGAGGAAGGCTGAGGAGCAAAAACAAAAATTAATCAAAAATGAATGGCTTGAACAATGTAGTTTTATTTCTTTTGATATTACTTCGATCTCTGATATCAATGAGATGTTTTCAAAAGCAGGTGCCGTCGACCATATTGTCGTTACAGTAAAGTCTCCACTGGTGACAGGATCATTCTTAAATCTGGATTCAGAAAGTGTATTCAGTGCTTTTAATACAAAATTATGGGGGCAGTATAACCTTGCAAAGGCTGGTGCCGGAAAAATAAAGCATGGTGGAAGTATAGTTTTAACGTCAGGCTCTCTTGGGACAAGGCCTATTCAGGATTACTCCACAATGAGTATTATTTGTGGTGCTGTTAACTCACTGTGCAAATCTCTTGCATTAGAACTGGCTCCTATACGAGTTAATGCTGTTGCTCCTGGTTTTTTAACGCTGAAAACAATGGAAGATATAATACCGCTTGGGCTTGGGGACTCTGATCAGCTTGCTAATAGCTATTTATTTCTTATGGAGGATAGCTATACAACAGGAACGACTATTGTGAGTGATGGTGGTGCAGCTTTAGTTTAAAATCGGCTAAGGTGTTTGTCGTTATAAAGTTTGCTGACAAGGACGGAGAGTTATTATGGACATGTCTGATTATTCAGAGAACAGCAACAGGAAAATAGTTACTGTTTTTGCTTTTCTATTTTGTTATATGGTTACAGTTTCTTTTGCTCATGCCGAGACAGGAGTCGCTGGTACATCGAAAGATCTGTACAGCTTTTCTAATGAAAAGCTATTTGAACAAGCCCGTTCGATTATTTTAACGGCCCATGATTCTTTTAAAATCCGATTGCGTGCTACTCAGCATAGCGAGATAAGTCTTCAGGAATCTAGTAAAAATACAAATGGTATTCAGCTTGCGGATGAAAATAAAACCAGTTCTAACGCACACTCTGGCGAAGAGAGTATCCGGCTAGTACTGGAGTTACAGAAGAAACGGCTGGCTACTCTGGATCAGATGGCCGAGCTGTGGGGAAAAGAAAAAAAACAGTTAGATTCTTATGTTCGTGATCTTAAAGAGGCTGACCTGGCTGTTAATAACCTGAACTCAGCATTTGATGCGTTGACGTCTTATCAGCTTGAAATAAAGTGGCGTATCGACGATGGCAGTCTGCCTAAAAACTCTATTCCTGATTTGCTGTTAACTCGTAATCTTGAAAGTATGCAGCGGGGGATTGCTACTGAGGTTAATAAACTTCGTAAAAAGCAAGAGCGTGGCGCTCTTATGCTTGAGGAAATGACTAGTCGAAAGAATATCCTTGATGCGCAATATTCCACTGAAAAAGCTAAATACGAAGCTGCTAAGAAAGACTATGCTGTTGAGAAAATCCGTCATTCAATTGAGCAGGAATTCACCTCTATACCTCCAGAAAAATTGTTAATAAAGCTGAAGAATTTCAATCATGAACTTCTATGGTTAAATAGTGTTTTTGAGCAATCTTATACAGAATACCTGGCGCAGCGTGAGAAAATTACCGATCTGAATGGCAAGCTTGAAGAGCTTTCTACTAATGAACCTGCAAATCTGTCAGAGCCTGTGACAGCGCTGTCAGCAGAGGAGTTCAAGCTGCGCAGTGAGGAAATTAAAAGTGAGCTGGAATCTTATAAAGAGCGCATTCAAGGGCATCAGAACGTTAGCTTTGCTCTTAAGGCTTTGAAAGAGACCGGAGATAAACTAAAAGGGGACGCCACTGTCCTGGACGGGCACCTGGTAAGGATGCAGGTTTTGGCAGGTATTGTTGTAAATTTAGCCAACGAAGGGGATGTCCCGTCTGATAAACTTCAACCAGATCTAAGCCCTGATAATCTGGTTCAGGTTAAGGAAGAGAAAGCCAAGCTACTTTTTGATGCATTGAAGCTGTTTGATAATATAAGTCAGCAGAGTCTGGCTCATAATAATGATATTCAGCAGCTGAATGATCGTATTATTAACGCAAAAAAAGTCGGAGCGGGGTTGAAAAAATCCTATGAAGCGGCTAATAAAATGCGTGACTGGAATACAAAAATAGCTGCAATGACGTCTGATGAGCTGCTTCAGGAATTTAAATCACTGACAGAATCATTACAGGACAAGAAAAAGGATCTTGTTCTGAAGCGTGCTGAATTTGAAACTCGTCGTCAGAAGGTTAGCCAGGAACAGCAGAGTTACCATCAACTAGCCTATCCAATGCTGCGTAGTACCCGTGAGCAGTATGCGGGTGAAAAACAGGAAATTCTTGCTAGTCTGCTTAAAAAAACTGGCCTTGATAAGGCTAAGTATACTTTCCAGTTATCTGAGGCGCCTGCTGGTAGCACCGTTGTAAGTAGTGGGGAGTCTGATGACAGCTCTGGGGAGGCTGTTCAGTTATCTGCACTTAAAGAGTTTGAGTACTCTCTCTCCGGCAGAACTATTTATTTTCGAGAATGGGATGAGCAGAGGAAGTCGCTTGCAGCTGTCTTGAAAGAAACACAGGAGTCCTCTGGCATATATCTGTCTGTGTTAGGTGATACAACGTTGCTGACTCGGCAGCAAAATGGAGTTGCTGTTGAGCTAAAAAAACGGGTTGGCATGGGACAGTTGTCCAGTAACCAGCTGCCCGGACGAAAGCTCCTTAATGAAAGCCTTAACTCCAATGTTGCTGGCCAGCTAGATAATGAAACCCAAACAGCAATGAACGAGCTTGCTGAGATGGGTCGTTTGCTGACGCTTATTCAACAGAAGCAGAGCGAGCAGGAAAGAAAGCTCTACCCTGAAGTTTTAAATCTGGTGGAGACACGTCTGGATAACCTCCAGAAGCGCGGTCAGTTAGATCTTGTTTATCGACAAAGCCCGGAAGAGCTTTCTAATATTGATAAAACTGAGCTTGACCAGGCCGTTGTCAGTCGCATCGAAAATGACAGGCTGCCAATGGAGCAAGTGCTTAACCTCATACCTTCTGAGCAGGCTGACCGGGTTCAGAATATTCTTCACACCTACTATTTTGAGCTACTGGAACTGGAGCGAAAATCTGAGAATATCAGCCAGCAGAAGCTTCAGATTGAACAACTAATAAAAAGCTCCGAAGGTGAAGTGCCTGTGATTCAGGCACTCTTATCTGCTACTCAGGCACATATCCAGCAGTTGAAAATATCCAAAGAAGAGCAGTGGGCGAAGATACAGGCAGGATTAATGCCTGAGAAAAGTGATGAATTGCTGGAGAAGTTCAAGCAAAAGTCAGGTAAGTATTTTGCCAAGCCGGAACCTATTGTTCAGAGCCAGGTTGCTGCTGCCATTGAAAAAGCTGTTGAGCAAATATTCAGGTACGACACTGAGATTATTGCTCTGGAAAAATGGCAAGAGGTTTTTAACCAACGGCTTGCTGACTCTGGCGTGGAAAAAGAAGTGCTTGAGTACCAGCGTCAGCTGAGTCACCTGGCTATGATTGAAGGTACGCTTCAGCGAAAAATTCATCATATGGTAGGGAATGATCCCGGCGTGTCGACCACTGTGATAACTGACCAGGCTATGAGCTCGGACAGTAACGGTCTGTCTTTTCAGCAAGGGCAGATTGGCCTGCGAAAAAGTGAAGTTGCTGAGCTTAGAAAAATTGCCATCGTTTCTTTGCTGGTAAAGCTGTTCTCAATCGTACTGGGGGCAAGTCTGCTGACTCTGATTTTGAACAAGGTGATCGCACGTAAGAGATCACTGAATAAAACATCAGTACTGTTACCATTACTCGGGAGCTTTATCAGCGGAATTATCTGGACAGTAGCCACTATTTCTTTACTGAGTATTATTGGCTTTGATATTGGTGTGATTGTGGCGGGTTTGGGTATTGGTGGTTTAGCGCTGGCTATGGCTTCAAAAGATACGCTCAGTGATATTATTGGTGGCATAGCCATTGTGATGTCCAAGTCTTTTAAAGTGGGTGATTACCTGATCTATAATGGAAAAATGGTTACGGTGGAAAGTATTGGTGTACGTTACACCCGTTTTTCCGGCGGCCACGATGACCATTATCAAACTGTAGTGCCCAACTCAAACCTTGCTGAGTCGACCATCGTTAATGTAACGGGGAATACCAGGTCGCTTCGTATTGATTCGTACATACATCTATCCACTCGCAATGATGCCGAGAAGTTGAAGCTGGCAGCCAGGCTTGTTGAGGATGTCTGCCACGCACATGATAATGTCGACTTCAAATGGTTTATTCTGTTTGGCCTGAAGGACAACGTTTTTCAGTACAAGATGCGTTATGACGCGAAGGAAATTATTAAGTGGGCGGCAACCCGGGGTGAGGTCAACACGGGTATTGCAGAGCAGTTCCAGAAACATAATATTTACTTTGAGGATAAGCCCTACTTCAAAGTGGCAGAGGAAACTCTGACTGAGAAAGCACTGTTAGAAGAAACTCTGCTAGAAGAAGTTCTGCTAGAAAGTTAGCCCACTGGTATTAGCCCCTTAGTTTAGTGCAAAGGGGCTAATTCCATCCGATCAAAAACGCCCGCGCGGCAAAGCCGGGCGGGCGTTTGGTAATACAGTGGGCGTTAGCCGTTTTCGCGAGCGATAGCGCGGTAGGCGATATCGGTGCGGAAGTAGGCGCCGTTCCAGCTGGTTTCGTTAAGCAGGGCGTAGGCACGCTGCTGGGCTTCGGTGACGGTATCACCCAGGGCGGTTACGCACAGTACGCGGCCACCGGCGGTGGTCACGTTGCCATCGGCATCCAGCGCGGTGCCAGCATGGAAGATTTTAGTGCCTTCTGGTTCGACGGCCGGGAAGCTGATTACATCCCCTTTGCCGTAATCACCTGGGTAGCCACCGGCTGCCATCACAACACCAACGGCCTTGCGGCTGTCCCATTCGATGGAGGTCTGGTCCAGTTTTTTGTCCAGCGCGGCCTGAATCAGCTCAACCAGTGAAGATTTCAGACGCAGCATGATCGGCTGGGTTTCTGGATCACCGAAACGGCAGTTGTATTCGATTACCTTCGGAATGCCATCCGCGCCGATCATCAGACCTGCGTAGAGAAAACCGCTGTATTCGTTACCTTCTGCTTTCATGCCACGGACAGTCGGCATGATCACTTCGTCCATGATGCGCTGGTCCAGCTCGGCGGTTACCACCGGTGCAGGGGAGTAAGCACCCATGCCGCCGGTGTTGAGGCCGGTGTCGCCGTTGCCAACACGTTTGTGATCCTGGCTGGTCGCCATGGACAGTACGTTGTCGCCATCAACCATCACGATGTAGGAGGCTTCTTCGCCGGCCAGGAACTCTTCGATGACGACGCGGCTGCCCGCATCACCGAAAGCGTTGCCTGCCAGCATGTCTTTGATGGCATCTTCGGCTTCGGTCAGGGTCATCGCGACGATCACGCCTTTACCGGCGGCCAGGCCGTCAGCTTTCACCACGATTGGCGCGCCTTTTTCACGAACGTAAGCCAGGGCAGGCTCGATTTCGGTGAAGTTGGCGTACCAGGCGGTCGGGATGTTGTGACGATCGAGGAAGTCTTTGGTGAAGGCTTTGGAGCCTTCCAGCTGGGCTGCGCCTTCGGTCGGGCCGAAGATAGCCAGGCCTTCACGCTGGAAGCGGTTGACGATACCGGCAACCAGTGGCGCTTCAGGGCCTACGATGGTCAGGGCGATGTCGTTTTCTTTGGCGAAAGCAACCAGCGCATCCTGATCCATTACGTCGATTGCGACGTTGGACAGTTTGTTTTCCTGTGCGGTGGCGGCGTTACCTGGGGCGACGAATACGTTGTTTACGTTGTCGTCTTTTGCTGCGGTCCATGCCAGCGCGTGTTCGCGGCCGCCGGAACCAATAACCAGAATATTCATCTTTGTATCCTTGAATAGAAACGCCACCCGGTGAGTGCAGCCACCGGACAGCGTTTAAACCGTTGGGCTGTCCGCTTAGTGGCGGAAGTGACGCATACCGGTGAAGACCATGGCCATGCCGTGCTCGTCTGCTGCATCGATCACTTCCTGATCGCGCATAGAGCCGCCTGGCTGGATGATCGCTTCAATACCGGCTGCGCCTGCAGCGTCGATGCCGTCGCGGAACGGGAAGAAGGCGTCGGATGCCATGACGGAACCCGGTACTACCAGGCCTTCGTCAGCGGCTTTGATGCCAGCGATTTTAGCAGAGTACACACGGCTCATCTGGCCTGCGCCGATGCCGACAGTCTGGCCGTTTTTGGCGTAGACGATGGCGTTGGATTTAACGAACTTGGCCACTTCCCAGCAGAACAGCAGATCACGGATTTCCTGTTCAGTCGGTACGCGCTTGGAGACAACTTTCAGTGCCGCAGCGTCTACCATGCCCAGATCCTGATCCTGTACCAGCAGGCCGCCGTTCACGCGCTTGTAGTCGAAACGCTGGCTGCGCTCTTCAGCCCATTCGCCGCAGGACAGCAGGCGAACGTTTGGCTTGGCCGCCACAATATTGGAGGCTTCCTGAGTGACGCTTGGCGCGATGATTACTTCAACAAACTGACGTTCAACGATGGCAGAGGCGGTTGCGCCGTCCAGCTCACGGTTGAAGGCGATGATGCCGCCGAATGCTGAGGTCGGATCGGTCTGGAATGCGCGCTGGTAGGCGTCCAGAATATTCTCGCCGATCGCTACGCCACATGGGTTAGCGTGCTTGACGATAACACAGGCAGGCTCTTTGAAGGGTTTTACACATTCCAGCGCGGCGTCGGTGTCGGCAACGTTGTTGAAGGACAGGGCTTTGCCCTGCAGCTGGCGCGCTGTAGCAACGCAGGCTTCAGCCGGGTTGGCTTCAACGTAAAATGCTGCACGCTGGTGCGGGTTCTCGCCGTAACGCATATCCTGGGCTTTAACGAACTGGGTGTTGAAGGTACGTGGGAAGTCAGCAGCAGTGTCTTCTTCGCCTTCAACAATAGCGCCGAGGAAGTTGGCGATCATGCCGTCGTAGGCAGCGGTGTGCTCAAACGCTTTAACCGCCAGATCGAAACGGGTGCTGTGTGCCAGGCCGCCGTTGTCTTTCAGCTCAGCCAGGATGGTGTCGTAATCAGAGGCGTTCACAACGATGGCCACGTCTTTGTGGTTTTTCGCTGCGGAGCGCACCATGGTCGGGCCACCGATATCGATGTTTTCGATCGCCATTGGCAGATCACAATCCGGGCGAGCAATGGTTTCTGCAAATGGGTACAGGTTTACCACGACCATGTCGATCGGGTTGATGCCGTGTTCGCCCATGATGGCGTCATCGGTGCCGCGACGGCCCAGGATACCACCGTGTACTTTCGGGTGCAGCGTTTTAACGCGACCGTCCATCATCTCCGGGAAGCCGGTGTAGTCAGAGACTTCTACCGCCGGGATGCTGTTGTCTTTCAGCAGTTTGTAAGTACCGCCGGTGGAGAGGATCTCTACACCTTCAGCGCTCAGCGCCTGAGCGAACTCGACGATACCGGTTTTGTCTGAAACGCTGATCAGCGCGCGGCGGATCGCAGTCGTGTTGTTAGCCATCGTTGGTGATTCCGATTAACAGGATAAAAACATAGCCCGCGGCAGGGTGTGCAGCGGGCAAAAAAAAACGGCCGCACCTGGCGGTGCGACCGTATCTGTCGCTCCCGCGCAGGTCTGGGTCGGTGGCTCTTAGAGCAGGCCGTACTGCTTCAATTTCTTGCGCAGTGTGCCGCGGTTCAGGCCAAGCAGTTGCGATGCTTTTGTCTGATTGTCTTTGGTATATGCCATGACAGATTCAAACAGCGGCGCTTCTATTTCGGACAGCACCATCTGATAGACGTCGGTCACGGGCTGGCCATCCAGCTGTTGGAAGTAGTTGGCCAGTGACTGGTTGACGCTGTCACGCAGAGTCTGCGTTGGTGTGCCTGCTGAGTTCAGCCCGTGCGTGAGGGCTGATGTATTGATATCTTTCTGATCCACGGTGTTTTTATATCCAATCTCTGTCAGGCGACGCGATGCAACGTGCTGAAATAGCCGTCGATCGCCTCAACCTGATCTACTGCCGATTCAAGTTGATTGAACAGTTGCCGAAAGGCGCTGCCTTGCGGCTGGGACTGCAGATACCAACCCACATGTTTGCGGGCGATACGAACCCCCATGTGCTCCCCATAAAATGCGTGCAAAGCACGCAAGTGGTCCTGCAGTACCCCCCTGATCTGAGCCAGTTCGGGCTCCGGGAGTAACTCACCTGTACGCAGATAGTGCTCAATTTCGCGGAAGATCCAGGGGCGTCCCTGGGCACCACGACCAATCATGACTGCGTCAGCACCAGTGTAGTCCAGGACGTCACGGGCTTTGGCTGCAGTGGTGATATCGCCGTTGGCAAATACCGGAATATTAATAGCCTTTTTGATCCGCCGGATGGTGTCGTATTCGACCTCACCTTTGTATCCACAGCTGCGGGTACGGCCATGTACGGCCAGCGCTTTTATACCTGCATCTTCTGCGATCCGTGCAATTGTGACCCCGTTCTTGTGCTCAAGGTCCCAGCCCGTGCGGATTTTCAGTGTGACGGGCAGCGTTACGGCCGCCACCACGCTGTGCAAAATTTCTGCTACCAGCGCTTCGTCTTTCAGCAGGGCGGACCCGGCTGCTTTGTTACACACTTTTTTTGCCGGGCAACCCATATTAATGTCGATAATCTGGGCGCCGCGTTCGGCATTCATCCGTGCGGCATCTGCCATCATGTGCGGGTCGCCGCCCGCAATCTGTACAGATCTGGGTTCCGCTTCGCCTTGATGGTTAAGGCGAAGGCTGGACTTGCGTGTGTTCCACAGGCGGGTGTCCGCCGTCACCATTTCCGACACCACCAGGCCAGCACCAAGCTGACGACAGAGGTTGCGAAATGGCTGATCTGTGACGCCTGCCATTGGCGCCAGAATGACCTGACTATCAATGGAGTAGGGGCCGATCTGAAACATACTGCACCTAAATTTGGGTAAAAGAATCTCTGCGCAACTCTCAGGTCGCGTTCAAAGTACTCATTCAGGAAGGGGAGCAATGATACCGATTAGGACCACGCTGTCCAAGGGGGGTTTGCTGCTTTTTTAACCATTATTTGCCATTGTCGGGCTTGACAATCGACAGGGCATAGCTAACGGCGCGCACGCCTGGCTGCATAATCTCCAGTCGGATCTGTACCGGTTGTCCTGTTGGCATTGTCAAGGGATCAGCTGATTTTAAATCAAGGTAATCAACAGGTTGGAAACGCCTCTGGGCAACGGTGCGACCCTTGAGGTCAGTGAAACTTAACCCCAGTGCAGGCCATGGCTGGTCGAAAGGGGCAGCGTTTTCCAGCAGCAGCTGGATTTGCAGGGCGTCCTGGTAGTCGGGGTGATCCTGCACCAGCATTTGCTGGCTGCGGATCTGGGTGATGGACTGGCGTGTGGGGAGCTGGCAATTCAGTGCAGCACAGGCCTGCCGATAGAGGCTGTGCCAGGGGGCCTGCCAGGCCAGAGTGTTACGTTCAAACCAGCCGTATTGGCCAATCAGTAGCACCAGAGCCATCAGTGCCGCCAGGGTCCAGCCGGTGGTGCGCAGTGGTTGTGCGGGTGGCGTGGGTGGGTGCAGTTGAATGGCCTCAACGCCGAGTGCATCCAGTAGCGGGTTGGCGCAGTGGTCGTCCGGGGGAGCAACAGGGCGGGTTTGTGTTACTGGGGCTTTGCGCACAGGCTGCTGTTTAGCCTGAGCCTGAGCCTGAGCCTGAGCCTGAGCCTGAGCCTGACGGGTACGGTTGCGCTGGCGTGGCTTCTCTGGTTTTTCGGGTGCTGAACGGGTCGCTTCGATAGAGGCAACCTGGCGGGCGATCGCGGCTTTTTGCTCGGCTTTTTGTGCCGCTATCTTTTTGGTCAGCGCCTGTTTGTCTGCTGTTGACTGTGCCCCTTGTCGTGCGGCGGGGGGCGCCTGTTTTCGTTTACCGGGCTGGATAGCGCCACGGGCAGGCTTGGCTGGTGCCGCTGTTGCGGGGGCTTTTTTTCGTGCAGGTGTGGTGTCCAGCTCCAGGTCAAGATCGCCGAAATCGATATTCGGCTCAGGATTGTAGGGGGCAATGCTGGTGTTTTTGTCAGCAGGCTCTCCTGCTTTGAATACCAGCAGGCAGGCACCACAGCGAACTTTGCCCGCTGCAAGCTGCAACTGGCCTGGCGTTACCTTGAACCGGGTAAAGCAGGCAGGGCATTCTGTGATGATGGTGCGTGCCATCCGTTATCCTTTTGTTTCTGGGCTGAAAAGCTGATTAGCGTTTGGTGCCGGTTACCCGGATCCAGTCGTCTTTTTCCACCACCGGCTCAAGTTCGAACCACGCGCTGTAGGTATCAACGATGTCCTGCGCCTGATTGGAAAGCAGCCCGGACAGTGCCAGTCGGCCGCCTGTTTTGAGGTGGCTGGCAATAATTGGGGCCAGTTCGATCAGTGGGCCGGCCAGGATGTTGGCGACCAGGTAGTCAACTTCGACGGCCGGGGCGTTTTCCGGCAGCCATGCGTCGAGTCGGCTGTCTGCCAGCTTGTTGCGCTGCAGGTTATCCCGTGTGGCCTGCAAGGCCTGAACATCGATATCAATGGCGGTGACATGCTCAGCGCCCAGCAGCAGCGCGGCAATACCCAGAATGCCAGAACCGCAGCCAAAATCGACCACCTGTTTGCCGTCCAGTACTTCACCATCAAGCCAGTTCAGACACAATGCCGTGGTGGGATGGGTACCGGTACCGAAGGCCAGTCCTGGGTCCAGCATCAGGTTCACAGCATCAGGGTCTGGCGCTTCTCGCCAGCTGGGGCATACCCAGAGGCGGTTGCCGAACTGCATGGGATGGTAGTTTTCCATCCAGGCTCGCTCCCAGTCTTTATCTTCGAGGATTTCGGCTTTTACGCTGGGCATCGGGCTGTCAGCAAACAGCTGCTGATGGGACTGCTCAATAAGTTTCCGAGTTTTCTGCAGATCATAACTGGCATCAAACAGGCCGGTAATCGTGGTATGGCTCCACAATGGGGTGGTGCCCAGCTCTGGCTCAAAGATGGGATGATCTTTGGTGTCTTCGAAGGTGACGGCTGCGCAGCCAGCGGCCAGCAGGATGTCTTCGTACTGTTCAGACCTTTCTGGGGTGATCTCAATCTTGATTTGTAGCCAGGGCATCGGGTTTTCCATGTAGTTCCAGTGATAGCTGCCAAGTATCGCGTATTTACGCCTGCCAGGGGAGGGGCTCAGCTGCGTTTCGCTGCCTTTTGCTCCATCTGCGCCCGCATTTGTGCACAGTAATCGATGTCATTCTGCTTCGGTGTCAGCCACAGGTAGTCGGCCTGCTGTTTATTGCTGTAATCCGCCGGGCTGGTTTTTCCGGGTTGAACCTCGGCAAGCAATACCACCGCCTGACTCATACTTGGTTGTCTGGCAGTAAGGTGCAGCGGCACGCTGAGGTCTTTACGCACATGAAAGCCACCGGCTATCAGCACTGCGCCCTGGTCAGTGCGGTTATCCAGCATGGCGCTGGCCATGCTGGCATCGCGTGCCAGCTGTACATTGACCATGGGTTTGAGGGTATCGCGGGGCATCAGCTCACAATGGTTGCGGTAAATTTCGCTGTGAACCTGCTGGCGGACATTATCGGCGATAGTCGCCAGAGTGGAAAAGCGGCCATCACTCAGTGCATTGGGTTCTCGTTTGTAGATCGCTCTGATTGTCTGGCGGCTGATATTCCCGCCAATCAGTGGTGCCATGTTCTGCCGGGTTAGCTGAAATAGCGGGCCATAATCAGGCCAGGGCCAGCTTTGCTGCTCCCACTGCAGCCTGGTTTTCATGCGGCTGAGGGACTCATTAGCGGAAAGAGTATCCAGCTGCGGCTGTTGTTTGTCTGTCAGCATTTCAAAAACAATGGCGGGCTTATTCAGGCCCCGAGTCAGGGCCTTTATCAACCGGGCTTCGAGTTGGTGATGATCATTATTATCATGTTTCTCACCAATCAAAATAAGCGTGGTGAGGCGGAGCTGGTTTATCAGTTCTGCTTCGCTGATGACGCGTTGCTGGTTCAGATCATAAATTCGCCCGACCATTGGATGGTCCTGTAGCAACGGTGCCTGCCAGCTCTGCGCGCAGACGAGGGGGCTGCACAGTATAAGAAAAGTGAAATAGGTGAGGGGGGCTCGCTTCATTATCTGCTCCAGAATTTCAGTGGCATTTAGCAGTTTATCAGCGAATCCTGGCTATGCTTTTTGTCCGGTTGATTTTAGTTGTCGAACAGGCGGAGAAATGCGGCGCTATGTTATTGATTGTACTGTCTCTATGGCCATGAATTATGAGCGATTGTTAATCTGCAGGAGGGTTACATCTGGCTGGTAAAGCGGGTAGTCTATAACGCTCTGGCCATGATTTTTCGAGCGTATAGATGGGAGCTCTGACTTGCGGTTATCGCTGTTAAAGCTACATGCTCAGTGAAATCCGGGTGCGGAAAATACCGCTTAGAATTGAAGTGAAAAGCGGCAATATTGACTCAGTCTTTATGGCACATAAAAAGGTTTATATTTATATGGATTCAAGGGAACAGATAGCGCTTTTTATTGATTTAGAGAATTTTGCCGGATTTTGTCTGGAATTTGGTCAGCCACTTGATCTTAGTTATGATTTGAAAAAACTTACAGAGCATGGGCGGATTGTTATCAGGCGATCATTCGGTGATATTTATAAAATTCCAGTGAGCGACGGGAAAAAACAAGCGATTCGATCAATGCTGCAGAATAACCTGATTCAGCATGAAGATGTACGGTATATAAATAGTTATAAAAACTCATCTGATATCAGGCTTATTATTGAGGCACTCTCGGTTGCTTATACCAACCCAACCATTGATACCTTTGCAGTGGTTGCTGATGATCGTGATTTCGTCCCTTTATTCAATAAGTTACGTGAAATTGGTAAAAACGTGATTGGGATTGGTGGCACCAAAGATGCGACCAAAGAGTTCTATACCAGTGCCTGCGACCGCTTTTATTACCATGGCACGTTGTCGGAGCAGAGCCGCGCTATTCAGGTGGCTAAAGCCGAAGTAAAAACCGGCAACTCCAGTGACTACTCAGCCGAAACCTCCGATGAGAATGCCAGTGATGAATTGTTATCACTGTTAATTGAAGCGGCACGGGTTGTGGAGAGCAATGGTCACCAGGTGCTGGGCGCACGGGTGGCGGCGATGATGAAAAACCTGAAGTCTGACTTTGATTATAAAGAGTATGGCTTTCCATCGTTTAAAGATGTTTGCCTTTATGCTGAAGAGCAGGGATTGATTGTACTGCGTGAGTCAGAAAGCCTGGACTTTATCATTGGCTGCAACGATGACGAGATCGAAACGTACTTCAGCACCCGTCGGGTAGCAGAGCCTGAAACAGTGGGCCATGAAGGCGATATCACGGGCATCGCTGATTTCTATCGTGATTTTGTGGTGGGTAAGCTCAAAGCGCAAATTCTGGATGAACACGACCGCTTTAAGATATATGGCGAGGTGATGACCCAGCTGGCGCTGGATGCGAATCCGGTATTGCTGGCGGAGCTGTCCAGTCGGGTATGTAAAAGCCTGCAGCTGTTTGATGAAGATAAGAGTCGCTCAGTCTACAAGCTATTGTACGGTCTGTACCGTGGTCGTTCTTTCCGCTGTGCCTTTGGTGGCACTCAGTACAACCCGCTGGTGGTGGAAGTCAGTGTCGACCTGGATGAGATGGATCGTCGCTTTATCTACAACACGCTGCAGGTCTATAGCCGAGAGAACCGTACCGCGCCGTTCAAAAGCGAAGCCTGGTCGATGGTATTCTTCGGGGATACTGAGCATGTCGAATTGATTGAAGGGGTGTATTACAGCGACTGATTTGCTGCCAGAGGTGTGATCATGAACAGAAAAACCGCCGTGGGCGGTTTTTCTGTTTCAGGGCTTAATGTTCGACTTTTTCTTGTTGTGGTTGCTGCTGTGCCTGTACGAGCGCTTTAAGCTCACTGATCTGACGGGACAGATCATCCAGGGTTAGCTGGCCGTCGGCCTCGGCCTGGGCGGCTTTGGCATCTGCATGCTCATTTTCCATCACGTTAACCACAATACCGATTACCATATTGAGGAAGGCGAAAGTGGTGAGGAAGATGAAAGTCAGGTAATACAGCCAGCTGAAGGGATATACGGCCATGGTTTCGTACATGACATCGGTCCAGTCCTCAAACGTCATTACCCTGAACAGGGTCAGCATAGCGATCGATATATCACCCCACAGTTCAGTGTTAATAGAGGCAAAGAAGGTGGCCCCGACGGCGGCATAGATATAGAAGATGATAAACATCAGCAGGATGACATAACCCAGCTGGGGCAATGCTTTGAGCAGTGAATTGAGCAGAATGCGTAATTCAGGCACCACTGAGACCATCCGCAGTACGCGAAAAATACGGATCAACCGCCCTACCAGAGCTAGTTCACTGTCTTCAATTGGGAGCAGGCTGATTGCCACGATCAGTGTATCGAACAGGTTCCAGCCCTTGTGGAAGAACCGGTTTCGCTCAGTGTCGCCGATAAAACGAATACTCAGCTCAGCCAGAAAAAACAGCGTAATGGCGACGTCCAGTATACCAATCAGGTTGAATAGTGAGGGTGGCATAGCGTAGGTTTTGGCACCGATCACCAGGGCTGAAAACAGGATGACAGCGATGACGGTAGATTCGAACAATTTGTTATTACGCAGGGTCTGAAGCTGGTTCTGTATTTTTTCTATTTGCATGGCGTTGAGTGTCCGGGATACCGGGCTGAGTATAAGCCTGATATCAGGCATCTGTGAGTAATTTTCCAGCCGGACTTTACCCGGCTGGAAAGGGGATAGATAGTCTCTATTCGTCGTTATCCGGGCTGGCCCGGATTGAGTGGTGCCAGGTGAATAGGCACACCGTCGACGATCTGCAGGCTCTCTTCTGCAAAGCCGGTACCGGCCTCGGTATAGAAGTTGAATACATGGTCGACACCCACGGCCAGAAGTTTGTCATACTCATCTTCATAGCGAGCAATTGCAGCGATTTCACCCTGATAATTTGCAGTACGTAGCTGCAGGGTGATGTTTTCCATGTCTTCCAGTGACGGCATTGCCAGCATCACCAGTCGGACGCTTGAGGTGTCCATGGACTCCCAGAGGTCGGCATCTTCGCCGTCGCCGAAGAATACCTGTTTACCTTCGTCCTGCATTTTGGACACCCGGATGCGGTCAGAGTCCATTCCCCATACCTGTTCACCGCGAAGCTCAGTCAGGGTATGCAGTGCGCCTTTCCCTACCCGACCCAGGCCAACAATCAGCATGCGAGCGCCCTGGGGCTGGTGGACAATGTCTTCAACCAGCCGCTGGCCTCGCTCAAAACGGCGTACGATGGTTTTATAGAAGAGATAGAGAGTGTGGGCGCTACGGTAGAGTACGCTGGTAATGATGAACGAGACCGATACGGCAAGGGCGATAATCACCAGCCACTCGTTGCTGAGCCAGCCAGCATCGGTGCTGATAGCAGCGACGATCAGGCCAAATTCACTGAAGTTGGCCAGTGCCAGTGCTGATAGGTAGGCGGTGCGACCGCGCAGGCGTAGCCCACAGAACATCAGGAAAAACATCCCGAATTTTACCGGTATCAGTATTGCCAGCAGGACGGCAATGATGATCATCGACAGGTCGGGCAGGGCGGTAAAGCCGATGGAGAGGAAAAAGCCGATCAGGAAGATGTCTTTGAAACTCAGCAGCGCCTTATTCAGCTCGTTGGCTTTCGGGCTACTGGCCAGCAGCATACCGCAGATCAGAGCGCCCAGGTCACCTTTGATCCCCACCAGGCTGAACAGCTCATAGCTGCCCAGCGCGAGGAAAAAGCCGGTCAGTGGCAACAGCTCGCCATGGCCAGCTTTATCCAGCAGCCGGTCCAGCAAGGGGCGTACCCAATAGAGTCCCAGTAGTGCGGTAGCCCAGAGAGAGGGCACCTTGCCGGTACTAACTACCAGAAACAGCACCGCGACGATATCCTGCATAACCAGTACCCCGATGGCCAGGCGGCCGTGGCGGGTTTTGGATTCGCCGGTTTCCTCCAGCAATTTGACGATACAGACAGTGCTGCTGAAACTTAGCGCAAACGCCAGTACTGCCGCGCTTTGCAGGTCCAGTTCACTGAACCAGGGGACGCTAAGGGTGGTCAGCAGAAGCATACCGCTGGCGATGACGGCGACCCATACGCCCATGTGGCCCAGGCTGCTGGCCCAGACTTCCGGTTTGAGCAGATCACGCACATTGAGCTTGAGGCCGATGGTAAATAGCATCAGGGTGATGCCCAGGTCGGCCAGGGTATCAAGGTTTGTGGCGGGCTCAACCCCGAGGTAATTGAGAATAAAACCGGCACACAGAAAGCCGATAAGGGGTGGCAGGGCGAGTATTTTCGCCCCCAGTCCACAGATAAATGCGAACAGTATCCAGATGAATTCCATTGCTACCTTGCTATGCCAGCTGATCAGTCCAAGGTGGGTAAATGTAGCATGTTTTGATTACCTTGCTGGTCGAATCTTTAGCCGTAGCCGGGGGCTAGCGCGGGGCTGGACTCAAGCGCGGGCAGCACAATAAGGTGCTGGCGGCCATTGCTGTCATCCTTTGGTGAATAGATCAGGCTGCTAATCTGCGTTGCAGTATTCTGAGTGGGTGAGTGGGTGTCGCTGGCCAGCTGCAGCGCCCCGAGCCACTGACCGTCACTGGCCAGGCTGGTCAGTAGTTGCTGCGCTAATATGGGTTCGCCCTGGTTGTTACAGGGCTGGAGTTTCTGGCCAGGGCACAGTTGTGGCCAGTGTTGCTGTGTCATGGCATTGCTGTACTGGATAGCCAGCTCGCTATCCAGAAGCAATAGCGGCTGAGGCCACTGATAGATACTGTCAGCCAGAACCTGGTCACTATTATCCGTAGTGGCGTTGCGTTGTCGCAGGGAGGCAATGACAGCCATTACCAGGCTGAGCAGGAGTAAGCCGACCAGCCATCGGTTCTGTTGTATCCAGCCTGACAGACTACAGGGATAGTCCAGGTTGCGAACCACGGCGAGGGGGTAGCGATCAGAGAGCTGAATATGGCTCAGCTGTGTCGGGACCGGGCCGGACCATTGTCGTAATAGCAGCGAGTCATTTTCACTGGAATAGAGCTGTTGTACCTGCGTGGGCCACTGTGTTTCTGCGGTACGGTTGATCAGTACAGCACCATCGCTGCGGATAAGCGCGTAACGGCCCGCCATCGAGGTTGGTGAGGATTCATAGAGTTCAATAATTGACTGGGCATTAAAGGCCAGCAGCAACGTATAGTGCTGCTCACCCTGGGGGGCCGGGATATGCAGGTGCATTGAAATTAGTGGGCCTGATGATCTGGGCTCGACGAGCAGCGAGGGTAGCTTCCCACCGATCTGCATGCCCGCATTGTGCGGCACTGAGTCTTCCGGCTCGATCGCGGGTATGGATTTTCCTGCCAGTCGGTTATGTTCGCTGTCGAGGATAATATTATGCTGTTCGTTGATGAGTACAATGCGTGCTATCTGATTACTGAAGCGTACTGCGTGGTACATGCGCTGTTGCAGCCGCTCCAGATCGGGTATAGCTGAAGAGTCGAGCGCTTCGGCCAGTGACAGCAGGATGGTTTCGGTGTTTTCCAGGGTGCGAGTCAGGCCATGGGCCACCATCTGGCTGGCTTGTGTCAGTTGCAACTGCTGGTTGTGTAAGCGCTGACTCAGGCTGACCATAATGGTGAGGGATAGTGTGATCAGTACAGATATGGAGAGTAGCTTGCAGTGTTTGACTTGAGCCCGGCGTGGCGGCCATGTGGCGTGTTGTAGCATCAGAGTAGACCGTCCGACAGCGGCACCGTGCGGCTACAGTCCTGAGCCTGGGTGCAGAAAAATCAGGCGTTCAGCCTGGCCGCAAGGCATCAATCCAGATACCTTGCCATTTATTTACATCCTGTTGGCGACAACGCCACCGGCTCAATCTTACTCGAACAGTTGTGTCTGTTTGAAGTGGTCAATAGTCGATCTGAGCGTGAAACATTGCAGATATGTATCGGCCTTGAAGGCCTGCTTCGTATTCCATGCAGCAGGGCTAGGAGGGGAGTGATAAACTGCCGGTTTTGATGATCGACTGATGTGAGGCCGATGGATACTCTGATTGCTCCGCAAGGTGAATTCCCGCTGCACCGTTACCCTGTTCGTTCCCGTGAAACCCTGCGCGCCTGGGATGCGGCGGATGAGTATCTGCTAAACCAGCTGGCTGAGGATGATCTGCTGTCGGGCAACCCCCGCGTACTTATCATCAATGATCAGTTCGGCGCACTCAGTGTTGCCCTGCATCCTCTGCAGCCGGTTATGATCAGTGACTCCTGGCTGGCGCACCGGGGGCTACTGAATAACCTGAAAGAGAACGGTGTTGCAGCAGAGGTTGTGACCTTGCTCGATAGCCTGACGGAGCCTCAAGGTGTATTTGATCTGGTGCTGATCAAAATACCGAAAAGTCTGGCCATGCTGGAAGACCAGCTGGCGCGTTTGCGGCCGCACCTGCATGAGGGCAGTCGGGTAATCGCCGGGGCGATGGCGAAGAATATCCACACTTCAACCCTGAAACTGTTTGAAAAAAACATTGGCCCCACGTCAACCTCGCTGGCGAAAAAGAAAGCCCGGCTTATTTTCAGCCAGCTGGATAATGCACTGACTCCGGCCCAGGATAAATATCCTTCCAGCTGGCCGCTGGAAGGCACTGCCTATCAAATTAAGAACCATGCGGGTGTCTTCTCTCGTGACAGTCTGGATATTGGCAGCCGGTTTTTCCTCCAGCATCTGCCCGAGTCGTTAGCTGAACGAGATATTATCGATCTGGGTTGCGGTAATGGTGTGGTTGGTCTGATCGCGGCAGAAAAGAATCCAGCCGCCCGGCTGACGTTTGTTGACGAATCCTTTATGGCCGTTGACAGTGCCCGGCTGAATTTTCAGGCGGCTTTTGGTGACAGTCGTCAGGCTGATTTTCAGGCGACTGATTGTCTCAGTGGAATAGCGCCGGACAGCGCGGATCTGATTCTGAATAACCCGCCCTTCCATCAGCAACATGTAGTGGGTGATTTTATTGCCCGGCAGATGTTTCAGGAATCAAAACGTGTGTTACGCCGTGGAGGTGACCTTTGGGTCATTGGCAATCGTCATCTTGGCTATCATATACAGTTGAAAAAATTGTTTGGTAACTGTGAGGTGGTGGCCAGTAATCGAAAGTTTGTTGTATTGCGCACCCGTAAGCCTTGAAACGAGTTGAATTCATCCGTCCGTACTGTCGGATAAAAGGATGTGTTGACTGTTTTTGAGTGCGTATGTGTTAATAAGGACCAAGACATTTATGCCACGCTCCGGGGGAGAAACTGGACGAACTCTTTGGAAGGTGGCAGCCAGGGCTTAACAGTCAATGGCCCTGAATCCCTCTGATATTTTTTAGGGTCGGTACTGATAACAGAATAAAAACAGATTGGTCCAGTCATAAGGTTCAGCTAAATGAATTCAGAGTCCAAGTTGGTTGATGGTTTTTGTCAAAAATCTATCGTTCACGCTGTCGAGCGTGAGGTGGTTACCTGCGGGCCCGGTTTAAGTCTGCTGGAGGCGACTCAGCTGATGCATGCGCGCCACTGCAGTTCAGTGGTGGTGATGTCTGGACGCAGGCCTGTTGGTATCTGGACCGAAGCGGATTCACTCCAGCTTGATTACAACCTCAATAGCGAGATCCAGCGGCCGATTGGCGAGCTGATGAGCCCCCACCTGATTACGGTTTCCTGTTCGCTGACGCTGGATGAAGCGGCGCTGGAGTTTAAAAGCCTGGGTATTCGCCACCTGGTGGTTGTGAATGATCAGGGAGACCTGTTCGGAATCCTGTCCCAGAGTGATGTGGTAACGCGCCAGGATGCGGAGTATTTCCTCAATATGACTGAGGTTAATACTATTCTGTCGGGTGGTATGCCGCCGCAACTGGATGTAGATCGCTCGTTAGATGAGGCGGTGGCACTGATGCGGGCTCGCCATGCTGACTCGCTGGTGGTGACGGAGCAGGGGGCCCCGGTGGGGCTGATTACCGAACGTGACCTGGTACGCCTGATTGCTTTGCAGCAGATGCAGGTTCAGGTAGGGCAGGTGATGAGTTCCCCGTTGATTACAGTGCCTGAAGGCATGAGCCTGCTGGCGGCCCGTGCCTTAATGGAACGCCGTCAGATCCGCCACCTGGGGGTTGACGGGGCTGATGGCAGTTTGCGTGGTTTGATCTCCTTCGCCGATATTCTGGCTAACATCGAGCATACTTATGTACGCCGGTTGCGCGATGCGCTGGCCAGTCGAGCGGCTGATCTGCAAGCAACAGAGCAGAGCTTGCATATGGCTCAGGCGCTGATTGATGCCTCCATGGACGGCATTATGGTGACCGATGAGAGTGGGATTATTCAATCTATAAACCCCGCTTTCAGTATTCTGACGGGCTATAGCGAAGCGGATGCGTTGGGGCAGTCAGCCAGCCTGATCAGTTCGGGTAAGCATGAGGCTGATTTCTATACCCATATGTGGGAAGAGATCAACAGGCAGGGCAGCTGGCAGGGGGAGATCTGGAACCGACGTAAAAATGGTGAAATTTTCCCTGAATGGCTGACGATTACCCGGGTGCGGGAATCTCACAGTGGCCGGACTCTGTATGCCGGTATTTTCAGTGATATTACTGAGCGTAAAAAATCTGAGCGGATCATTGAAAACCTCGCCTACTACGATCCACTGACTCGTTTGCCAAATCGCCAGTTATTACAGGACCGGCTGGATGTGGCGCTGGCTTCTGCGCATCGTGAAAGTGCTCAGCTGGCGGTGATGTTCCTGGATCTGGATAACTTCAAGCGGATCAATGATTCCATGGGGCACTCCGTAGGCGACAAAGTGCTGTGTGAGGTGGCACGGCGGCTACAAGCCTGCATTCGTGAAGGCGATACCGTGGCTCGACTGGGCGGTGATGAGCTGGTGCTGTTGCTGACCGAACTGGATGATCTGGATGAAGTACACCGTACGGCTCAGCGGGTGTTTGATGCGCTGGCTGACAGCTTGATGGTGGATGGAACACAGCTTTATGTCACCGCCAGTATTGGCAGTGCGGTGTACCCGGCTGACGGTAATAACCGGGAAGACCTGCTGAAAAATGCCGATACGGCGATGTACCGGGCCAAACAGGCTGGGCGTAATGGATTTCAGCTCTATTCGGCAGAGATGAATGACAAGTCAATGATGCGGCTCGGCTTGGAAAATCGCTTGCGTACTGCTTTACGTAAGGGTGAATTTTTTCTGGAATATCAGCCTAAGTTATCATTGCTCGATGGGCACATCGTTGGAGTGGAAGCGCTGTTGCGCTGGCAGGACTCGGTGTTAGGCCGGGTGGAGCCGGATGATTTTATTCCGCTGGCTGAAGAGCTGGGGCTGATTGGTGATATTGGTGCCTGGGTGATGCAGGCTGCAGCCAGTCAGGCTTATGCCTGGATACAACAAGGGCTGCCCGCAACCCAGGTGTCGGTAAATGTGTCGCCGCATCAGTTGCATAAACGCGAACTGGTCACCGATGTTCGTCAGGCGCTGAGAGTCGCCGAGATCAGGGCTGACCTGCTGGATCTGGAGATTACTGAAAGTTGTGTGATTGAGGATCTGGATAAGGTGGTCGACAGCATCCACCGTTTACGCGGGATTGGTGTCAGCATCTCCATGGATGACTTTGGTACCGGTTTCTCCAGTCTGAGCCTATTGACTCGATTACCCATCGATAAGCTTAAGATCGATCGCAGCTTTATGCAGGGTGTTCCCGGCAACCGGGACAATGAAGTGCTGGTGTCGACCATCATTCTGATGGCGCATAACCTGGGTTTCGAGGTGGTTACTGAAGGGGTTGAAACCGCTGAACAGCAGGACTTCCTTGCCTCGCTGGGCTGTGATCAGGTGCAAGGGTATTTTTATAGTAAGCCTGTACCAGCGCAGCAGATTGCTGAATTACTGAAAAAACACCCGTTACATCCTGAGGCTGTCAGCACGAGATAATGTCATAACGCCAGGCCCGCTGCTGGTGACAGCGGCGAGCCTGGCGTTATTCAGGCAGCTGCTCAGAACAGCTGATTGATAAACACGATAATCACCAGCAGTGGGGCGATAAAACGCATCACAAAACGCAGGCCGTTAAACAGTGTTGCCGGGTGCAGTTCCAGCGCCTGAGCCAGTGCCTGCGGTTTCATGCACCAGCCCGCGTAAGTCACCATAAACAGCCCGCCCAGCGGTAGCATGATATTGGCGGTCAGGTAATCGAAGATATCAAAAAAAGTTTTGCCTTCGAATACCGGTAAAAACCCCAGTGGGTATAGCCCGGACCAGTGGTTAAACGACAGCACCGTGGTGATGCCCAGTAACCAGACGGAGCCGCCCGCCAGCAAAGCACCTTTCAACCGGCCAATCCCTTTCTTTTCTTCCAGCCATTCGACCGCGGGCTCCAGCATGGAGATGGCTGAGGTGATGGCGGCAACCAGCAACAGGACGAAAAACAGCGTGCCGAACAGGCTGCCAAATGCCATATTGCTGAAGGCCAGTGGCAGGGTCTGGAAGATCAGCCCTGGCCCGGCGGCCGGTTCCAGCCCGTTGGCAAATACCAGCGGAAAGATTGCCAGCCCTGCCAGCAAGGCGACAACCGTATCGACGATGGCAATGGTGGCCGCCGTGCTGACCAGTGAATAGCCTTTAGGCAGAAAAGAGCCGTAGGCCATCATGGCACCCGAGGCCAGACTGAGGGTGAAAAACGCATGGCCCAGCGCGGTCAGTACCGCTTCGGTGGTCAGTTTGGAAAAGTCTGGCTGGAACAGGAAAGTCACCGCCTGGCCGAAGCCATCGGTCGACATCGCGTACCCCACCATTACCAGTAACAGCAGAAACAGCAGTGGCATCAGCAGGTTTATTGCCTTCTCCATGCCTGATTTTAATCCGCGTACCACAATGGCGATAACGATCAACATGAACAAGCTGTGCCACAGCATTAGCGTCGCCGGGTTACTGAGAAGGCCACCGAACATCGCGCCAATAGCATCACTACTGGCACCCGCAAAGTCGCCGCTGGCTGCTTTGGCCACATATGCCATCGACCAGCCACCGATCACGGCGTAGAACGACAGGATCAGATAGCCAGCCAGTACGCCGCTCCAGCCGAGCAGTGCCCAGCGTGGTGAGCGGCCATCCTGGCGGGCCAGAGTAGCCATGGTCTGTATCGGGCTCTGGCGACCTCGACGGCCCAGCATCACCTCCGCGATCAGAATCGGTAAGCCGACCAGGGCGATACACAGCAGGTAAACCAGCACAAAAGCGCCACCACCGTTTTCACCGGTGATATAGGGGAATTTCCAGATATTGCCCAGCCCGACAGCGGAGCCGGTAGCGGCCAGAATAAACGCCAGACGGGATGACCAGAGCGGATTGCCTGCACGGCCCGCAGCGGATGTTTGAGTGGGTTGGGTGGTATCGCTCACCAGAGTACTCCAGACAGATAAATACAGCTGACAGTGGACTGTCATGATTCTGAGTATGGCGCAAGGTTAGCCGCCGGCAGCGATTCAGGGCAGGGGACAGGGCATCGATCCCTGTACGGTGACAGGGGAAAATACGTGCGCAACAGGCTGGATCACAGCGCCGTCCATCGTCTGGAATAACTGTCGGGGGTAACCGACCATAGGGTGCAACCGGCGGATAGCGGGCTGACGGGGCGCACCTTATCTGGCGGAGGGGGCCAGTGCAATGTCCAGAGATATACTGTGAGTATGCGGAAAGGGAAGGTTCTTTATCTGTCGAGGTTCTGGAGAAAGGACTGCTGAGGTTATACGACGTTTGTCGAACCAGTACCGGCGGGAATGGCTGGCTGGCGAAGAAAAATAATTTAGCGGGGCAGTGCTGTACTGAAAAAAGGCCCCCGGCAGGGGCCTAAAAATTGCCTGCTTTACAGCAGGCCCGGTGATGGCCTGACATTCGCAGCACCGGTGACAACGGCAACCACAGGGCCCGCCACTTGAGGCGGGCCTTTGGCTGTTACAGCAGGTTGTACAGGAACACCACCAGCACCAGTGCCGGGGCAACGTAACGCATGACAAACATCAGCAGGTTGAATGAGGCGCCGCGATCCAGCACCAGTTCGTTCTCCAGAGTTTCACGCTTCATCACCCAGCCGACGTAGCCAACGATCATCAGGCCGCCCAGCGGCATCATGATATTGGCCGTCAGGTAATCGAAGATATCGAAGAAGGTTTTGCCTTCAAAGGCAGGCAGGAAGTTCAGCGGGTGGAAATCAGCCCACTCATTGAATGACAGTACGGTCGCAATACCCAGGATCCAGATCGAGATACCGCCGATCAGCGCGCCGGTCCGGCGAGAGATGCCTTTCTGCTCTTCCAGCCATTCAACGACGGGCTCCATCATGGAGATAGCTGAGGTAACCGCAGCTATCAGCAGCAATGCGAAGAACAGAGTACCGAATACCGTGCCGCCGCCCATCTTGCCAAAGGCCAGTGGCAGGGTCTGGAAGATCAGGCCCGGGCCTGCGGTGGGTTCCAGTCCATTAGCAAATACCAGTGGGAAGATGGCCAGGCCTGCTGCCAGGGCAACAATGGTATCTACGATGGATACAGTCACCGCTGTTTTGACGATGGAGACGTTTTTCGGCAGGAACGAGCCATACGCCATCATCACGCCCATGCCCAGTGACAGAGTGAAGAAGGCATGGCCCAGCGCCGTCAGTACGGAGTCTGTGGTCAGCTTGGAGAAATCGGGTTTAAACAGGAAGTCGAAACCTTTGCCAAATTCACTGGTCGACATCGCGTAGCCGACCATGACCAGTAGCAGGAAGAACAGAATGGGCATCAGGATGTTGATCGCCTTTTCCATCCCTGAGCTGATGCCACGGGCCACGATCATGATTACCAGCACCATAAAAATACTGTGCCACATCATCAGCGTGCCCGGGCTGCTTAGCAGGCCGCCGAACAGTGCGCCGATCTCTTCGCTGCTGGCACCGTTAAAGGTGCCGCTGGCGGCGTTGCCGACATAGGCCAGTGACCAGCCACCGATAACGGAATAGAACGACAGAATCAGGAACGATGCGGCCATGCCCATCCAGCCGATGAAGACCCATTTACTGGACTGGCCATCGCGACGGGTCAGCGCCTTCATGGTGTTAATCGGGCTGCTGCGTCCGGCACGGCCCAGCGCGACTTCGGCCACCATAATTGGCAGACCGACCAGTGCGATACAGAGCAGGTACACCAGAACAAACGCAGCACCGCCGTTCTCACCGGTGATATAGGGGAACTTCCAGATATTGCCCAGACCAACGGCAGAGCCGCTGGCGGCAAGGATAAAGGCCATCCGGCCAGACCACATGGCATTGTTGCTACGACCGCTTTCAGCACTCGCAGCCGCGGCATTATGGGTGGTATCAGTCACTGTTTTTCTCCAGCATTTTATTTTTATTATGGAGTGCCACCTGCACGGCAGGATGGTCGGACTCCTTGAGTGGGTGTATTAGCAGCGTTGAACTGCCTTGTGTTTATGTGTGCCTGTCGCTATCTCAGGTGATCGGGGTATCGATCGGGGTACTCAACGGACGCGCGGGGGAGCGTGTTTTGAGCAGGCGTAAATACGCCCGAGGAGGGGGAGAGTCTTAGCATCGGTGTCACCTTGCCTGGGCTGGATCACAGCCAGGTCCTGTTATTTTTTTGTAGAGGGATCAACCGGGTAGATTGATTGGGTTGCGCCACCCTTGTGAGGTGACGCAGCGGGTGGGCCACACAGGCCCGCCGATATTGCTGTTAGCGTAAAACGGTTTTCAGTGCCTGAGCAACGGCAGGGATGTTTTCGATGGACAGTCCGGCGATGTTGACCCGGCTGGAGTCGAGCATATAAATACCGTGTTGCTCACGCAGTGTCAGTACCTGTTCCGGGCTGATACCCATGAATGAGAACATGCCCTGTTGCTCAGCGATAAAGCTGAAGTCCATGCCCTGGTTGTCCATTTCGGCGACGAACTGGTCACGCAGGCTCAGGATACGCTGGGTCATCTGGTCCAGCTCGGCTTGCCAGCTGGCCCGCAGTGTCGTATCGGTGAGGATGGTTTCGACAATGGCTGCGCCGTGAGACGGTGGCATTGAGTAATGGCCACGAATAGCGCTGAACAGCTGGGAGGCACCGGCCTTGGCCTGCTCTTCCGTGGCGGACAGCAGCATCAGTGCACCGGTACGCTCGCGGTAGAGGCCGAAGTTTTTTGAACAGGAGGCCGCGATAATCAGCTCAGGCACCTGTTCGGCCAGCAGGCGCAGGCCAGCGGCGTCGTTGTCCAGCCCGCGTCCCAGACCCTGGTAGGCGATATCGACAAATGGCAGCAGGCCTTTGTCGACCAGCAGGTTGCTGACGGCCTGCCACTGTTCGATGTTCAGATCTGCGCCACTCGGGTTGTGACAGCAGCCGTGCAGCAGCACGATATCACCTGCCTGAGCGCCCTGAAGGTCGGTCATCATGGCATCGAAATCGACGCCATGGGTGGTTTTGCTGTAGTAGCTGTACTGTTTGATGTTCAGTCCTGCGCCACCGAGCAACGGGATATGGTTGCCCCAGGTCGGGTTGCTGACCCAGACGGTTGCGTCGGTATTGCACAGCTTGAGAAACTCTGCCGCCATACGTAGTGCGCCGCAACCACCCGGGGTCTGGGCAATGGTCAGGCGACCACTATCGATCAGTGGGCAATCGTCACCCAGCAGCAGGCCAGCCATGGCGCGGCCAAAGCCTTCGGTACCGGCCGGGCCGATGTAGCTTTTGGTATCTTCCAGTTCCAGCAGGCGCTGTTCCGCCAGTTTCACCGCGTTCATTACGGGTGTATGACCCTGGGCGTCTTTGTAGACGCCGACGCCGAGGTCGATTTTGCTGGCGCGAGGGTCGTTACGGAACAGTTGCAGCAGGCCCAGAATCGGGTCCTGCGGGAGTGCTTTGAGATGCTCGAACATAATGATTGTCAGTGTGTACGCCGCGGCGTGTGAACACTGTGCTCCTTTATTATAGGGAGGTGCCGGTGCTGCAGGCATCTCCGGTATATTGGTTGCTGTCGATGACCGGCCCGACTTCGGGCCTGGACGACGAACCGGGCGGATCATCGTCAGCAAAAAGGGTGCTTTAGTCCCTGCTTATGACGTTGTTCGTCGCGCTGGCCGCCGAATGCGGCGCAGTGTACGCACAGCGTAACGCAGTTTCAAACCGGTTCAGGCCTCTGGCTGGGGCCTGAATCAGGGGGGCTTTGATAACAGGCTTGATAGTGTAGGAATAACTGGGCGAAAGGTGCTTTCTAAATCAATCATATATTCGTTTTAAGTTTGAATTTCCTTTCTGTTTATGTGCTATTATAGAAAGAAATAACCATTAAAGAATGAATAAACGAAATGAGTGAAAAAACCGGACTGGCTCAGCTGGACAGTTTTGATCGCCGAATCCTGACTGAATTACAGAAAGATGGCCGTATAAAAAATCAGGCACTGGCGGACCGGGTCGGGCTTTCTCCGGCAGCCTGCTGGCGGCGGGTTAAAGCGCTCGAAGAGAGCGGGACCATTCGTCAGTATACCGCACTGGTGGATGCCGATGCGCTGGGTCAGAGCCTCTGTGTACTGGTGATGGTGTCACTGGTACGTCATACCCGTGACAGCAGCCACGAGTTCGAGCAGGCAATGCGGGAATGGCCTGAGGTTTTACAGTGCTACGCCGTGACCGGCAACGCTGATTTTATGCTGAGGGTGGTGATCCCGGATATGGCCGCCTATGATCGCTTCCTGAATGAAAAGCTGTTTGACCTGCCGGGTATTTCTCAGGTGAATTCCAACTTTGCCCTGCGTGAAGTAAAACAGGAAACAGCGCTGCCCTTGTAACCCGGCGCAGAATCTTATACCTGCAGCTGGTAGCCATGGGCTTTAAGCCAGTCGCGCTGTTGTTGCCAGTCCGGACAGAGCTGGCCGACCTGCTGCCAGAAGGCTGGTGAGTGATTGTGGTGGACCAGATGTGAGACCTCGTGCGCCACCAGATAGTGGATCACCGCCGGAGGGGCTGCCATAATCAGCCAGTTATACTGCAGGTCGCCCTTGATCGTGCAGTGGCCCCATTTACTGCGGGTACGGCGTACTTTTACACTCCCCACCCTGCGTGCAATCCGGGCTGCCAGCTGGTGCGATAAGGGTGTCAGCCAGGCCTGGGCCTGCTGTCGATACCAGCGTTCGAGCTGGCGCTGGATCACCTGAGTCGGGCTGGCTGTCTGCAGGCGCTGATTCAGAGTTACCTGCAAACAACCATCTTCCAGTACGACAGCATGGCGCTTTCCCGGTCGAATCTGCAGCGGGTAGCTCTGGCCAAGGTATTGAAATAGCTCACCCTCAACATATTGTTTTTTCAGTGCCTGACGATCGGGCAGGCTGGCGAAGCGTTGCAGGTGGTGTTGAACCCAGCTGCGTTTGTGGGCGACAAACCGGCTGACCTCTGCTGTGCTGGTCCAGCTGGGTGCCCGTACTTCGACGCCTTGCGGTGACACCTTGATAGCCAGTGTTTTACGACGCGTTGAGCGAATCAGTTGATAATCGAACATTGACGAGGCTACCCATAACCGTTGGCATAAATCTGAGCAGCATAATCGATTGCTGCGGGCGATAAAACGGTGCAAAGCGAGTACACTGCGCCGCGGGATATATTTCACAGGATTGAGTGCCAGGCAGTTGGTTTTTGCTCGACAGTAGCCCATCGGGGTCGAGTGTAAAATGGAGTCCATCGCTGGCAGGGCAGGATTATCGCAGGATATGGAACAACTGGTCTGGTTGGCGAACCGTTTTCGCCTTGCTTGCTTTCTCGGCTGCGCATTGGCAACGCGTGTGGCGCTGGCTGACAGTTACCCCGAACACTATACGGAACTGGATTTTCTGACGGATATTCCGCAGGTTGTTTCCGCAACCCGAATGTCGCAACGTCTGACAAAGGCGCCAGCAGCGGTAACGATTATTGATCGTGCAATGATTGATGCGGCCCCCATATACCGGGTTGAAGATCTGTTCCGGCTGGTGCCGGGAATGCAGTCGCTGTCCGTTACGCGTAATACCTCAATGGTTACCTACCATGGGGTTGCAGATAACTTCCCTGATAACCTTGAAGTGATGGTCGATGGCCGCTCTATCTACCTGCCCTTTCTGTCGACTGTTGACTGGAGTGGGCTGGGTCTGTCGCTGGATGATATTGACCATATCGAAGTGGTGCGTGGCTCCAATGTGCCGGTCTATGGTTCTAATGCATTTCTGGGGGCGATTAATATCGTTACCCGTAGTCCGCTGGCTGAGCGTGGCAGCAGTGCTCGACTGCTGGGTGGTTCACAGCAGCAGCAACTGTTTGAAGCGCGTCATGCCGGTTACAGCAATGATCTGAGTTACCGGCTGAGCACCGGCTACCGGGCTAATGCCGGTAGTGAGCTGTTTAAAGATCGGCAGACGATCCGCTTTGCTAACCTTTCGGTTGCCTTTACCCCGACCCTGCAGGACAGCCTGGATTTGCAGCTGGGTATCAATCAGGTTGATATGCTGGTCGGCGGTGCTGATAAGCCCGACCGGCAGTTTGTGCCTGCTGATATTCAGAGTAACTATCAGTATCTGCGCTGGGGGCGGGAGCTGGATGCCGATCAGGCATTACAGCTGACGCTGAGCCGCAGTCTGCTTGATCTTTCCATGTCTGAGTTTAAAGCTGAAGAGCTGATCTTACGTGAGTTTTCCACTGTACAGGACATCGAAACTGCCTTGCAGCTGGCCCGTTTGCAGCACATGGATGGCGTGACGGTCTGGTCTGATTCGGCTCGTGGCCGGGCGACAATGACAGAGCTTGAACTGCAATACACTCACCATCTGGCCCCTTCATTAAGTTTGATGGCGGGGTCTGCCTATCGCTGGGAGACGGTGAACAGCCCCATGCAGCTGACTGGCGAACAGCGTATCAATGAAGAACGCAGCACGCTGTTTGGCAATATTCAGTGGCAACACAATGCCCGGATGGTCTGGAATATGGGGGGAATGGTCGAGCATTTTTCAGCGGTTCAGGCAACCCGTCTGTCTCCCCGCTTAGCGCTGAACTATCTGCTTTCTGACCATTCGGCGTTGCGTGCTTCGTATACCCGTGCCTACCGTATGCCCTCTTTACTGGACGCTAACTTGCAGTCCACCATCTATAACAAAGAGGGTCAGCCATGGAATGTTCTGACCGTGAATAACCCGGACCTTAAGCCGGAGCAACTGGACTCTTTCGAGCTGGGTAGTTACTGGCATTCAGACTCGGGTATGCTGGAACTTGACCTGCGGCTATATTATGAGCAGATTGATGATGGCATGCGCGACCGCTTTTATATTCAGCAGCCAGCCGACTATGACGGTTATTATAGTCGCAAAGAGAATATCGCCAGCTGGCGCAACCGCGGGCTTGATATGCAGTTAAAACTGCAGCCCTGGCAGAATGCCATGCTGTGGCTGGCCTACGGTTACCAGGAGGTTCGTGGTGGTTACTTTCAGGGAGAGGATCTTTTCCCCTTAGAGGCAAGTCGCGGCGGTTTACAGACGCTGGATGCTGCAGCGCCTGCACATACATTTTCTTTACTGTACGATCAACAATTGGATGCTCGTTGGGGCTATAGTCTCGCTAACTATTTTATGAGCGAAACAGCCTGGCCTGAAGGTGGGAGGCGTGGTAGCTGGTGGCGTACGGATATGAAGGTTTCGCATCAGCTGGTACAGGATGCCCGGTGGCAGATTGAGGGCAGCTTGCTGGTACAGAACCTGTTAAATAAGGAGTATGCCGAGTTTTACCCGTATAACGAATTTGAACGTCGGGTGTATTTACAGTTGTTGGTGAAAACACGGTGAAGGCTGGCGTCGTTATGTTGTTACTGACTGGACCATGAGACAACTGGGTTGATTGCTACCTGTATTCAAGCGGAGAGCATCGGAATGCGTTTAAGCTGATGAAGTTCCAGGAACTGTGCAGCTACTTTCGCCAGGGGTGGGGGGGGCTGCTGTTACTATTCTGTCTGGCTGCACCTGGGGTGCTGGCCAGCAGTCTTGTGGTTGTCAGCCAGGATAGCCCTATCTACCGTGATGTTACGGATGCGATGAGCACACATTATGCTGGTGAATTGCAGGTCGTTACGATATCTCAACTCAAGGCCGACCCCCGCCTGATGGCTTCTCGCACTGATATTACCGTTTCGGTGGGGGTCGCGGCGACTGAGTACCTGCTACAGGCGTTACCGGTCAGCCGACGGCTGTTGGGGACCTTTCTTCCTGAACCCTCATGGCGAGGGCTGCTGGAGCAGTACGGGGAGCGCTGGCGACCTCGACGGGATCAGTTATCAGCGATTTATGTGGATCAGCCGCTGGAGCGGCAGCTGGCGCTGGCACGGCTGATCTCACCGGCGGCACGCACAGTCGGCACAGTGGTAGGCCAGGCAACTCAGGCCCGGCTGGCAGCGCTGAAAAAGGCGGCTTATAAGTTCCAGTTTGAGCTGGTGTATAGCTCCCTGGGTAAAGTGGATAACCCGGTCAAGCGCCTGCAGCCACTGATTGAGCGCAGTGATATTTTTATTCCGCTGCCCGATCAGGCGGTGTTTAACCGCACCACAGCCAAATGGATTCTCTATATTGCCTATCGGCAGCGGGTGCCACTGATCGGCTTCTCTCGTAAGTATGTTGAAGCGGGTGCCGTTGCGGCGGTGCATTCTTCGCCAGCTCAGCTGGGTCGCCAGGGAGGAGAATTCCTGCAGCGCTATAACAGTTCTGTCGGGCCGCTGCCTGTGGCACAGTTCCCGCGTTATTTCTCAGTGATAACCAATCGCGTAGCTGCCCGTTCACTGCAGCTGAAATTACCGCTTGATATGGTGCTTACCCATCGCCTCAAGGAGTCTATGAAATGATCCGCTGGGGCAGTATTAAGCAGCAGATGCTGGTGGTTGCGGTGCTTCCGCTACTGGTCTTTGCCTTTGCGCTGGGGATCTATTTTATCCAGAGCCGGGTGGCAGATACCGACCAGGGGCTGACGGCGCGAGGGCAAACCATCGCTCGATTACTGGCTGTGTCAGTGGAATTTGGCTTACTGACGGGTAACCGGGATATGCTGGGTAACCAGGTGAGGGCGCAGCTGAATGAAGACGATGTGCTGGAAATTGTGGTGCTGGATCAGCAGTTTTCTGAGCTGGTTCGGCGCTCTGGTAGCCAGTTTTCAATCAGCAGACACGCCGTCTACCCTCGCCTTGAAGGGGGGTATGGCTACTTCCTTGCCCCGGTGACGACCAGCGGCATCGCCTTTCAGGATCTGCCTGAATTCTCAGATCCGGATAATAGCAAAGACATTATTGGCTGGGTGGCGGTGGTAATGTCGCAGGCGGCGACCCAGCAACAGCAGCAACAGATTATTGCCAAAGGTGTACTGCTGCTGCTGGCAGGAATGGTAGGCAGTCTGCTACTGGTGTCACGCTTTAGCAGCAATATTATTGAGCCGGTGGAAGATCTGACCCGAGTGGTCAAAGATATTGAAGCAGGCCAGCTGTGGCGTCGAGCTGACGATGAGGGCTACGGTGAAATGCAGCTGCTGTTGCGCGGGTTTAACCGCATGGCACAGACAGTAGAAGACTCCAACACCATGCTTGAGCTGCGGGTAAATGAGCAGACTCGGGCACTGCGCCGCAGTATGGCAGACATCAAACGTAACAATAATGCCCTCAGCCGTGCGCGTGAGCGTGCAGATCGGGCAAACCAGGCCAAGGATGAGTTCCTGGCCCGGATGAGTCATGAGCTGCGTACGCCGTTAACCTCAGTGATTGGTTTTTCCCGCATGTTGCAGCAATCAGGCCTGAACTCTGAGCAGCAGGAATTCTCTCGTATTATCAATCTGACCTCCGGCATGCTGTTATCGGTCATCGACGATATTCTGGACTTCTCCCGGCTTGAGTCCCGTGCTATTACCCTTGAGTCATTGCCCTTCTATCTGCAGCGCTGTGTCGAAGAGGTCGTTGAGATGCTGTCGCCAGTGGCCCATGAAAAGCGCATTGAGCTGGTACTGGTGCTGGACCCGCGTCTGCCAGAAAGAGTCCGGGGTGATGCGGCGCGGTTACGGCAGGTTCTGGTGAACCTGATCAGTAATGCGATTAAATTTACTGATCAGGGCGCGGTGGAAGTACAGGTCCGCAGCCTTGATGGTGGGATCCGGCTGGAGGTGCGTGATACCGGGATTGGGATACCGGACGCGCAACTGGAAACACTGTTCTCGGCTTTCGTTCAGGCGGATACCTCCATCACCCGTCGCTATGGCGGTTCCGGTCTGGGGCTGGCGATCTCCCGTCATCTGACAGAGCTGATGGGAGGGAAGATTGATCTGGTGTCCAGAGAGGGCGATGGCACCCGTATCTGGCTGGATATCCCGTTTGAGGTGGTGCAGGGCCCGCGTGTGGGACCGTTCCGACCGGTGTATAAGCGGGTACTGGTACTGGTTGAGCACCCATCCCAGCGTCAGGGGCTTGGCTATCAGCTGTTAGCCGTGGCGGCAGAGGTGGTGTATTGCCGCGATATGGACGAGTTGTCACTGCAGCTATTACAGGCTGACTGGGATCTGGTACTGCTGTATCAGACGGCTGGTGATGTGGGTAATTCTGGACTGCTTTACAGTGTCCGCGCTGTGCGTCAGACGTATGCAGGGTTGCTGGTGGTGCTCAGTGGTGCTCAGCTGGAACTGCCCGAAGGAGTGGCGGTGCGGGTGTTACATAAGCCATTGTCCACCGACACGCTGATTCATCTGACCGGTAACTCTGAAGTGCCGAGCATGGAGGTTGCGGATACAGCTCTGCTCAGTCGGCAAATCCGGGTGCTGGTTGCTGAAGATAATAACTTTAACCGGCTGTTGATTCGTCGCGTACTGGAGGAGGCCGGAGCCGAGGTGCTGGAGGTGGTGACCGGGGTTGAGGCGGTGGCCTGTGCCTGTGAATTCAGCCCGGATCTGATATTGATGGATGTACATATGCCGGAAATGGATGGTATTGAAGCGACCCGGCAGATCCGTCAGGCTGGCTTTAATCATCCGATTCTGGCATTGACGGCTAATGTGGTCGAGCGTGAGCATGAGGTGCTGCATCAGGCCGGTGTCAACGAAGTACTGCTTAAGCCGATTGAAGATAAGGTACTGATTGGTCACCTGAACCGTTATATAGCCGGTTTAGCAGCACCTGAAGCACAGTCGGATGGCTTACCTGGAATACTGGATCGTTACCGTATTAGTCGTGAGGCTTTCAGTACTGAGTTGCTGGGGCAAATCGACGGGATTGGCCAGGCCCTTTCGCCGCTGGACCGTACGGTGATCCGCCATCACACCCATCAGCTGGTGGGTCTGGCGGGGTTATATGAGATGCCGGAGCTGGATATGGTCAGCCATGCGTTGAATGCGGCAGCCAAAGAGGCGGATGGGCGGGAGATCTGGCAGCAGTTCTGGCGTTTGCAGCGTATCATCCGCCAGGTGCTGAGTGAGTTATAGCCGCTCAGAATTCGCGGTATTTGGGCTCTTCCTCGATCATCTTCTCCAGTTCATCAGCCAGCTGCTGAATTTTCGCCCTGCCTTCCCGGTTATAAATGTAATCCCCCAAACCCTGCCCCAGCGGCGGGTTTTCCCCATCGCCTTCTTCCAGAGCAACACATTGCTGGCGGAACAGATCCAGCTCCGGGTCGTGGGTCAGCGGGTAGCCAATAAACAGATCCCAGCGTTCCTGGCGGGTGGTGCCGGTTTCAATGCCGCGCATAATCGCCAGTATTTCCTGGCGGGATGGGCGATGGGTCGGGGCTTTGCCAAAAAACAGCGCCATCCCCAGCCCGCCGACAATCAGCAGGGTGACCAGAAATACCGGGATAAAATCCATGTTTACTGGTTCTCGAACGGGTAGCTGTGCAGCTGGCGAGCGGTGTCGATCAGCGCAACCTGGTGCTGTTGTTCCAGCCGGTGCATCTCGGCCAGGTATTTGCGCTGAGCTTTACGGTCCAGCGCTTTAAACTTTTCTTTAAGCGGGATGTGCTGGGTCTGTTCAAACATCAGTACCAGAATCGCATAAGGCTCCTGTGTCAGCAGGTGAGGGGCCAGGTGCTCAACCAGTACTTTGAGCCGGATCGCGCCTTCAGTCAGGGTCAGCTTGTCATCATGCTCCATGGCATGGCTGATCAGGCGAATGCTTTCAATCAGATAGTCCCGCCGTTGCTGGGTTTTCTCCCGCGCCTGCTGTTCGATGTCATCCAGTCGCAGCTGGTGGGTACGCTGAAATTTCAACTGTTTCCAGATGTAAGTACTCAGGCCTGCGATCAGTATAAGGCCGGTGGCGATCAGCAGGTAGGTCGTCGTCTCTGACATGCGGGTTCTCTCGTCTCGGTGTGGCCGATATTATCCATGAAACAGGGGGGAATCCCAGTGCTATTGGCCACAGGTCCATGGACTCTGTGGCGCAGCTGTCTTCAGTATTGCAGCTCAGCGAGATCTGGGTCAGGCACTGCCAGGGTAGCCCAGCTGGCGCCAGGCTTCATACACGACGACGGCGCAGGCATTAGAGAGGTTGAGGCTGCGGCTGTCGGCTTTCATCGGCAGGCGCAAGCACTGCTCGGCGGGCAGGCTGTCCAGAATCTCTGCAGGCAGTCCGCGGGTTTCCGGGCCAAACAGCAGGACATCACCATCGCTGAATTCCACCTGGCTGGGAGCGGCGCTGCCTTTTGTGCTTAACGCCCAGATACGAAGCGGCTGGACGCTGGCGATGCAGCTGGCCAGGTCGGCATGGCGCTGAACCTGGGTGAACTCGTGATAGTCCAGCCCGGCGCGGCGCAGTTTTTTATCTTCAAAATCAAACCCCAGCGGCTCAATCAGGTGCAGCTGGCAGCCGGTGTTGGCGCACAGGCGGATGATATTACCGGTGTTAGGTGGGATTTCCGGCTGGAACAGTACGACATGCAACATGGTTTTGTGACTATCAGGCTAAACAGGCAGGCAGTGTACCGGCAGTGGGCTGGCGGCGACAAGCCGTCAGCCCGGACTGGGCTACAGGTCGTCGTCGCCAGCGTCCATGCCCAGCTCTTTGATTTTTCGGGTCAGGGTGTTACGGCCCCAGCCCAGTAGCAGGGCCGCATCGCGGCGACGTCCGGCGGTGTGCCTGAGGGCGGTTTCGATCATGGTGCGCTCGAACACGGGCACTGCCTGTTCCAGAATGTTGCTTTCCCCCCGGCCGAGCTGCTGGTCAGCCCAGCGTTGCAGCGCCAGCTGCCAGTTATCACTGACGGGCTGCTGTTCGCTGTGCTGCTCCATCAGTTCCGGTGGCAGGTCTTCAATCAGTACTTCGCGACCGGAAGCCATCACGGTCAGCCAGCGGCAGCTGTTTTCCAGCTGGCGCACGTTACCCGGCCAGGGCATCTCGGCCAGCAGACTGGCGGTGTCGGGGTGGAGAACTTTGGTTTCCATGGCCAGCTCTTTGGCTGAGCGGTCAAGGAAGTGACGGGTCAGGGCGGGAATATCTTCGCGCCGTTCCGACAGGGTGGGGATATGGATGCGGATGACGTTAAGGCGGTGGAACAGGTCCTCACGGAACCGGCCTTCCTGCACCAGCTTTTCCAGGTTCTGGTGGGTGGCGGCGATAATCCGCACATCGACCTGTACTGCTGTATGTCCTCCGACGCGGAAAAATTCACCATCGGCCAGTACCCGTAACAGCCGGGTCTGAGCATCGGCGGGCATATCGCCAATCTCATCCAGGAACAGGGTGCCATGGTTAGCCTGTTCAAACCGACCCTGGCGGGTGCTGGCGGCACCGGTAAACGCGCCTTTTTCATGGCCGAACAGCTCTGACTCAATCAGGTCATGGGGGATCGCCGCCATATTCAGCGGAATAAACGGCGCGGCTGCCCGTGGGCTATGGCGGTGCAGGGCATGGGCGACCAGCTCTTTACCGGTGCCTGACGCGCCATTGATCAGGACGGTGATATTGGACTGGGACAGCCGCCCGATGGCGCGGAATACTTCCTGCATGGCCGGTGCTTCGCCGATGATGTCGGCCTGCGGGGCTGGCACTTCACGGCTGGCCTGTTGCTGTTCTTTGGCATGGGTGATGGCCCGCTGTACCAGGGTGACGGCTTCGTCGATATCAAAGGGCTTGGGCAGGTATTCAAAGGCCCCACCAGAGTAAGACGCGACGGCGGAATCCAGGTCTGAGTGGGCGGTCATGATAATTGCTGGCAGGTCGGGATAGTTGTCTTGTAGGCGTTGTAGCAGTTCCAGCCCGTCGATGCCCGGCATGCGGATATCGCTAATAATGGTGTCTGGCTGCTGCTGCTCAAGCTCCTGCAGCAGACTGGCGGCATCTTCGAAGCTGCGGGTGGTGATACCGGAGCCACTCAGTGCTTTTTCCAGTACCCAGCGGATTGAGCGATCGTCATCGACGATCCAGACGTTAGCGGCCGTTGTCATGATTAGGCTCCAGTGGAATAAAAAGTTTGAAGCAGGTGCTGCCAGCTTCGGAGCTGCATTCGATCAGTCCCTGATGCTGGTTGATGATGGACTGTGCGATGGACAGTCCCAGTCCACTGCCTTGCGGGTTGCCGCTGACCATGGGGTAGAAAATCTTGTGCAGGATGTCCTCGGGGATACCGGGGCCGTTGTCGCTGATTTCGACACAGCACACCAGCCGGTGGCGCTCGCTGGCCAGGGTGAACTGACGCAGGGCGCGGGTGCGCAAACGGATGCAGGGGGCTGCTATGTGGTTGAGCTGTAGCGCCTGCATGCTGTTACGCATGATGTTAAGTATGGCCTGGATAAGCTGCTCGGAATCGCCAGTGATCTCGGGAATGCTGGGGTCATAGTCCCGTTCCAGCTTTATAGTGCCCGCGCATTCGGCGTCAATCAGGCTGCTGACCCGCTCCAGTACCGCATGGATATTCACCTGGGTAATTGTGGGCAGGGTACGGGGGCCCAGTAACCGGTCGACCAGATTACGAAGTCGATCGGCCTCTTCGATGATTACCCGGGTGTAGTCATGCAGGCTTTCATCGGGCAGTTCACGCTCCAGCAGCTGGGCGGCACCGCGCAGTCCGCCGAGCGGGTTTTTTATCTCATGGGCCAGTCCGCGGACCAGGGTTTTGGCGGTTTCGTGGCGGCTGATCAGTTCTTCTTCACGTTCGATGCGGATCAGCCGGTCTTTGGCCTGTAGTTCAATCAGTAAGAAGCTGTGGCCCTGCTGAATGATTGGATTCACGCTGTAATCGACAGTCAGGGCATGCTGGCCCTGGGTGCGCAATTTGGCTTCACGGCAGGTGTAGGGGTGATTGTTGTGCAGTGATGAGCGCAGTACCTCCAGATCTTCTGGCTGGTCGCAGAACCACTCGTCAATAGGGCGGCGGCGTAACTGGCGGGCGCTGGCTTCCAGCAGCATTTCTGCAGCCGGATTGATGTAGTCAATCTGCAGCTGGCTATCGAGCAGTATCACCGCGGCGGTGAGGTTATCGAGAATCTGTTTATGCTGCATGATCATCCGGTGTTCGTCCTGATTGGTTTATGCACTGCAAGAAGTAAACCAGGTGGGCGATATTGTCAGAGCAGCGCGGACTGGGAGGTTAGTCGCTTTAGTGTAGCCGGAGTTGTCCAGTGCTGCACCATATTGGTGCGTGATAGTGGTGCGCAGGGGCTGAAGTGGTGCGAAGCGGGGTGGTCTGTGATAAACGGCAGGCACTAAAAAAGCCCTCTGATTACTCAGAGGGCTTTTGCCAATCTCACACTTACTGGCTGTCTACACTCTTATACGGAGTAGTACAGATCGAATTCAACTGGGTGCGTGGTCATGTTGACCTGCGCCAGTTCGTCACGCTTGATGCTGATGTACGCATCCAGCATGTCGTCGGTGAATACACCGCCTTTAGTCAGGAATTCGCGGTCTGCTTCCAGCGCAGCCAGGGCTTCGTCCAGGGACGCTGCAACCTGTGGGATCTCCGCTGCTTCTTCAGCTGGCAGGTCGTACAGGTCTTTATCAGCTGGGTCGCCAGGGTGGATCTTGTTCTGGATACCGTCCAGGCCAGCCATCAGCAGTGCTGCGAAGCACAGGTATGGGTTAGCTGCTGGGTCCGGGAAGCGTGCTTCAACACGTGCCGCTTTAGGGGACGTGGTGTAAGGGATACGCAGGGAAGCGGAGCGGTTACGGGCGGAGTACGCCAGCATTACTGGTGCTTCGAAACCTGGTACCAGACGCTTGTAGGAGTTGGTTGCCGGGTTACACAGTGCGTTCAGCGCTTTAGCGTGCTTAACGATACCACCGATGTAGAACAGAGCCGTTTCGCTCAGGCCGCCGTAACCATCGCCATGGAAGATGTTCTGGCCATCTTTGTTCATGGACAGGTGAACGTGCATGCCGGAACCGTTATCGCCAACCAGTGGTTTAGGCATAAAGGTAGCGGTTTTGCCGTAAGCGTGCGCCACGTTGTGTACACAGTATTTCAGGATCTGAACTTCGTCAGCCTTCTCTACCAGGGTGTTACCACGTACGCCGATCTCACACTGGCCAGCGGTAGCAACTTCGTGGTGATGTACTTCGATGGTCAGGCCCATGGCTTCCATCGCGTCACACATGGCGCCACGCATGTCGTGCAGGGAGTCGATTGGTGGAACCGGGAAGTAACCGCCTTTTACGCGTGGACGGTGACCGGTGTTACCACCTTCGATCTTCTTGTTGGAAGACCATGATGCTTCTTCAGACTGGATGCTGTAGCCGCAACCGCTGATGTCTGCATGCCATTCAACGCCGTCAAAGACGAAGAATTCTGGCTCTGGGCCCAGCATAGCGCTGTCAGCGATACCGGTAGACTTCAGGTATTCTTCAGCGCGACGTGCAACAGAACGTGGATCACGCTCATAACCCTGGCCGGTAACTGGCTCGATAACATTACAACGCACGATAATGGTTGCGTCTTCAGTAAATGGGTCCAGTACAGAAGCGCTGTCATCCGGCATCAGGATCATGTCGGATTCGTTGATGCCTTTCCAGCCGGTGATAGAAGAGCCGTCAAACATTTTGCCTTCTTCAAAGAAGTCATCACCCATGTCGGACACCGGGATGGTCAGGTGCTGTTCTTTACCTTTAAAGTCGGTAAAGCGCATATCGATCCAGCGTGCTTTGTTCTCTTCGATCAGTTTCAGAGTCTTCTCTGACATTTGGCTTTCTCCACGTTTTAAGTTGCCAGACCCATCAGCAGTCCATTTGCCAGGGCTGTTGAAATGGTTTGGGGTCTATAAAAGCAATCAATGTGCCAATCTTATTAAATTGCGTAATTACTGGATTTTCTGGTTTTCTTTGCTAAGGCAAAGCAGGAAATATGCATCCAGATGGTGCGTTATTAAATGCGAGCGCTCCATTCTGGTGCGTTTCGGGCAATCTGTGTTGCCTCGACCGGTAATTAACGTGCCCTGGCCGCCATAGCATACGCTATGCGTTGTAAAAGTGCCTGAGCTGAGCACTGATTTGAAGCATTTGCTGTTGCACTGCAGTATGTCGGCGTTGTTGTAGCCCAGACGGGGCGGGGGTTGGCTGTTAATTACCGGATTCAGGGCAGGGATCTTTTGTACAAAGGTGATTTTATAACCAGCGTGTCATGTGAATCCATGTATAATGCGCGCTTTAGAATTCCCTGACAGGTAATAAAACGTGATCGAGAAGCTTCGCAATATCGCCATCATCGCCCACGTTGACCATGGTAAAACCACCCTGGTCGACAAGCTGCTTTCGCAGTCTGGCACTCTGGGACGTCGTGATGAGGGCACTGAGCGCATCATGGACTCCAATGACCAGGAGAGAGAGCGCGGTATTACCATTCTGGCGAAAAACACCGCCATTGAGTGGAACGATTACCACATCAATATCGTAGACACACCGGGACACGCCGACTTCGGTGGTGAGGTTGAACGTGTACTGTCTATGGTTGATTGCGTATGCCTGTTGGTTGACGCGGTTGACGGTCCGATGCCGCAGACGCGCTTCGTGACACAGAAAGCATTCGACCAGGGCCTGCGTCCGATCGTTGTAATCAACAAGATTGACCGCCCTGGCGCGCGTCCTGACTGGGTAATGGATCAGGTATTTGATCTGTTCGACAGCCTGGATGCGACTGATGAGCAGCTGGACTTCCCGGTTGTTTATGCATCTGCGTTGAACGGTATTGCGGGTCTGGACCCGGAAGAGATGGCGGACGATATGACGCCACTGTTCGAAGCGGTTGTTGAGCACGTGCAGCCACCACAGGTTGACGTTGACGGGCCATTCCAGATGCAGGTGTCTGCGCTGGACTACAACAGCTACCTGGGTGTTATCGGTGTTGGCCGTGTCACCCGCGGTAAAGTCAAAGTTAACTCTCAGGTTAAAGTTATCGACCGTGACGGTAAAATCCGTAGCGGCCGTGTCCTGAAAGTGATGGGTTACATGGGTCTGGAGCGGGTTGAAGTTGAAACGGCTCAGGCCGGTGACATCATCTGTGTGACCGGTCTTGATGAACTGTTCATCTCAGATACGCTGTGTGACCCGGATAACGTTGAAGCATTGCCAGCACTGTCTGTTGATGAGCCAACCGTATCCATGACATTCCAGGTGAACGATTCTCCGTTTGCGGGTCTGGAAGGCAAGTTTGTCACCAGCCGTAACATCAAGGACCGTCTGGACCGCGAGCTGATCCACAACGTGGCGCTGCGTGTCGAGCAGGGCGACTCCCCAGAGAAATTTAAAGTTTCTGGCCGTGGTGAGCTGCATCTGTCCGTACTGATCGAATCTATGCGTCGTGAAGGCTTTGAGCTGGGTGTGTCCCGTCCTGAAGTTATTCAGAAAGAAGTCGATGGCAAGATTCAGGAGCCGTTCGAAGAGGTGATGATTGATGTTGAAGAACAGCATCAGGGTTCCATCATTGAAGAACTGGGTAAACGTAAAGGCGATATGACCAATATGGAAGTTGATGGTAAAGGCCGTGTACGCCTGACCTTCATCATTCCATCCCGTGGTCTGATCGGTTTCCGCTCCCTGTTCCTGACGCTGACGTCTGGTACTGGCATCATGACGTCTATCTTTGACCACTACGGTGAAGTGAAAGAAGGCAATGTTGGCAGCCGTAGCAACGGTGTACTGGTGACGATGGTGACCGGTAAAGCACTGGGCTACTCGCTGTGGGCGCTGCAGGAACGTGGCCGTCTGTTTATCGACCCGAACATCGAAGTTTACGAAGGTATGGTGATCGGTATCCACAGCCGTTCTAATGACCTGGCCGTGAACCCGACCAAAGGTAAGCAGCTGACTAACGTACGTGCGTCCGGTACCGATGAAAACATCAACCTGACTCCGCCAATCCGCTTAACGCTGGAGCAGGCGCTGGACTTCATCGAAGACGATGAGCTGGTTGAAGTGACACCGGAAAGCATCCGTGTACGTAAGAAACTGCTGAAAGAAAACGAACGTAAGCGCGCTAAAAAGTAAGCTTTGTTCTTTCTTTAGAATAAAAAAGCCCGGCAGCGATGCCGGGCTTTTTTGTATGTGAAATCCGATCGATTCTGGTCCCTGATATGGGCCGTTATAATTGGAACTGGGCCATTCGGTCCTCCACATCCTGCAGGGCCTGCTCCAGTGCCGTGCGTCCCTGTTGTAGCTGACGGGTGGTATCGGCTGTTTGATCAGCAACGTTATTAACGTGTTCAACGTTGCTGTTGATCTCCTGCATACTGGCTTTCTGCTGTTCTGTTTCAGCGGCAATGCCCAGATTCATCTGTTCAATAGCGGCGACGTTATCGCTCATTGCTGTCAACGCCAGTGACACAGCCTGGCTCTGCTCGACACAGTTGATCGCCAGTTCACGACCCTGATCCATCACGCCACGAGCGCTTTCGACCCGTTGCTGAATACTCCCCACAGTCTGCTGGATGTTTTCGGTTGATTCACGGGTCTTCATTGCCAGTGATCGAACTTCATCGGCGACAACCGAGAAGCCGCGGCCAGCATCCCCCGCTCGAGCTGCTTCAATGGCAGCATTTAAAGCCAGCAGGTTGGTCTGATCGGCGATCGATTCGATAACGACCAGTAACTCGGAGATTGACCCGCTGGCCTCGGCCAGTTGCTGAATATCATCGCTGGCGCTGGCGACTTCATCGGCCAGCCGGGTGATGCTCTCGCTTGATTGTGTGACCAGACTCAGGCTTTGCCGGGTTTCTTCGTTGATCAGCTGGGCCTGGCTTTTGGCGGTGTATGAACTGGCTGAAACTGTATCAACCGCCAGGGTGATCTGTTCTACCGCAACGGCGGTTTCCTGCAGGTGTGATTTCTGTTGCTCAACGCCTTTGTGGGTCTGTTCGGTAATTTGACCAACCGTGCCCAGTGTTTCAGCGGCGCGGCCCAGTGCCTGGCGAGTATCGCTGACCAGGCTGTGGATTTTCTCGATGAACAGATCTACTTCGTCCGCCAGTTCGCCCAGCTCATCCTGTCGCTTGAGTGACAGGCGACGGGTCAGGTCGCCGTCTCCGCGAGATAGCTCTCGAATGGCGATCAGCAGTTGTTGTAATGGCTGGGTCAGGCTACGAGCCAGGCCAACAGCGAGCAGCAGTCCGATGATAACGGTTGCGGTCAGTAATGATGTGCTGAGTGAGAGTGTGCGGGTCACAGCGTTTTCGGTCTGATCACGGGCTTTCATGGCGGCGGTGAGGCTGTCCTGAACCAGTGTTTCCAGTGCGCGGGCCAATGTTTTTTCGATCAGTGTCAGTACGCGCTCATCAGGCAGGTTATTTTGAGCAAAGGCACCGATCCGCTGCTCGTTCAGACTATACCAGCGCTCAGCATTCTGCCGTAGTGAGTCGATATCGCTATCGACCATCATCGCGGTTGTGGCGGAGTGAACGGCTTCCAGCTGACCCAGGAAAGCTTGTTTTTGTGTGCTGAGTTGCTGGCTTGCCTGGCGGGCATCGCTGAACTCTATGCGAGCCAGCTGTTTGTGTACCAGTTCACGGCTGCTGCGAAAAGTATCCCAGGCGGCGCGGCTCTGATCTACGGCGGTTAATGGGTGCTGAAAGGCACTCAGGGCGCTTTTTCCCAGCTGGTTGAGCTGATAGCTTTGATATAAGCCCAGCGTAGTGAAAAGCGTGATCAGCAAGCCGAAGCCAAGCCAGAGTTTGCGGTTAATACTCACAGGGAGGCCTCTCAGTAGGGAAGAATAGGCAGGCTTACGGGCTGGTCAGCACCGGTAAGGCTGTTCAAAAATGCGGTAAGGTCACGAATGTCACCCTCATTAAGAGGCGTCGGAATGATCTTGTTGGAGCGTCCCGGCCGAGATATACCGCCGACAACATAATGCACGATGACCTGTTCCAGTGTGCTCAGGCTGCCATCGTGCATATAGGGTGCGCGCTGGCTAATGTTACGAAGCCCTGGTGTTTTGAAGCGGTGTCGGTCCTGTTCCGCACCGGTAACGGCCATACGGCCGGTATCATCGGATGGCAGGCCAATGTCATGGAACTGGTTATCGGTAAAATTCCAGCCACCGTGACACTGGCTGCAGGCCGCTTTGCCATTAAACAGTGTGAAACCCCGTTTAGCGCTTACGCTGATTGCGTTTTCTTCACCTTCAATCCAGCGGTCAAAGGGGGCTGTGCCTGAGACCAGGGTTCGTTCATAGGTAGCAATGGCTTTGAGGATGCCATTTTCCCGAATTCCGTCGCCTGGAAACACGCGGGCGAACCAGTTGCGGTAACCCTCAACTTTGTTGAGCCGCTGCGCGACGGTGCTCAGGGGGACATTCATTTCGGCAGCGGATTCTACCGGACCACGAATCTGTTCCTCCAGTGAGGGTGCACGACCATCCCAGAAGAAGCGGTCGCTCCAGGCGAGGTTGAGCGTGGTTGGTGAATTGCGCTTCAGGGTTTCACCTTGGCCACCAAAAGCGCCGGGCACACCATCTTCCCAGCCTAGCGAAGGGTTGTGGCAGGTTGCGCAGTTCATATTGAAGTTGCGGCTCAGACGCTGATCAAAAAACAGCATTTTTCCCAGTTGTGCTTTTTCGGCACTGTAAGGGTTGTTCGCTGGGAAAGGGATACTGGTGGGCCGCTTGAACTGTTGTTTCAGCCTTTCGGTGACAGAATCGGCGGCCAGGCTGTGGCCAGTTATGGCCAGCAGGGTTAATAACAGGCCGGTGCTGGAAATTTGCATCTGCAGACGCTCCTTGATCAGATACTTGAGTCATGGCTCAATATGAACAGTTGTTCACTTTGATGCAACGGCAGTGAAGGATAACGACAGATGCCAGTTGTAAGGTTATTGAGTGCCCTGCATAGATTTAGTAACTGAGAGAAAGTTCCATTCGCGTGATGGTTTTTATCTGCTGGCTGGAACATCTATCAGAGCGGCAGTGTATGCTGTTGGAAAGTACAGCGCTGAAGGTGCTGGATATGGTTTCTTAAGGAGAGCTTATGCTGACGCTATTTCCCGAACTTCACCCCTATAGCGAGCAGGTGATTGATGTTGGAGAGGGGCACCGCATCTATGTTGAGCAAAGTGGTAATCCCAAAGGGATACCTGTGCTGTTTGTACATGGAGGCCCTGGTGGCGGCACATCACCTCAGCATCGCTGTTTTTTTGATCCGACCCGGTATCGTATTGTGTTGTTTGATCAGCGCGGCTGTGGTCACTCAACGCCTCACGCCAGTCTGGAAGGTAACCATAGTGGCGCACTGGTCGGTGATATGGAGTTAATCCGCACAACACTGGGTATAGATCAATGGTTGTTGTTTGGTGGTTCCTGGGGCTCAACACTCAGTCTTTTGTATGCTCAGGCACACCCGAAAAATGTGCTGGGGCTGATTCTGCGCGGCATATTTTTGTGCCGTGATGACGATGTGCAGTGGTTTTATCAGCACGGGGCTAATCAGCTGTTCCCGGATTACTGGCAGGATTATGAGGCGGTGATTCCTGAGACAGAGCGTGGTGATATGGTATCCGCTTTTTATCAGCGCTTAACGTCGAGCAATGAGATTGCGCGAATGTCGGCTGCCAAAGCGTGGTCTGTCTGGGAGGGGCGCTGTTCCACCTTAAACCCCAGTCATGATGCGCTGGAGCACTTTTCCGAGCCGCACCTGGCATTGGCCATGGCACGGATCGAAGCGCATTACTTTGTTAATAAAGGCTTTATGGAGCCGGATCAAATTTTGCGTGATGCACATAAGATAGCCCACCTGCCAGCGGTGATTGTGCATGGCCGTTACGATGTCATCTGCCCGGTTAAGCAGGCGCTGGAGCTGCATGCGGTATTGCCACGTGCTGAGTTGCATATTGTCCGTGATGCCGGGCATTCAGCCTTTGAGCCGGGTATTACCGATAACCTGGTGCGCGCCACTAATGATTTTGCCCGCTCTCTGGCTTGATGGCCGTTGTGCGCTAAAATGGTGCTTCGTCACAGGGTTAAGGGTAGATAGACGGAATGAAAGCATTGATTCAGCGCGTTAAGCGGGCTTCAGTTGAGGTTGATAATGCGATGATTGGCTCGATTGATGGCGGTATTCTGGTACTGCTGGGGGTTGAGCGTGAGGACACTGAGGCGGATGCTGATAAGCTGCTGAAGAAGCTGTTAGGTTATCGGATTTTCTCCGATAGTGACGCTAAGATGAACCTGAATGTGCAGCAGGTTGGTGGTGGCCTGTTGCTGGTGTCGCAATTTACGCTGGTGGCTGATACGCGCAAGGGGACCCGGCCTGGCTTCTCGCGTGGGGCAAGCCCGGCTGAAGGTGAGCGGCTCTATAATTACTTTGTTGAGCAGGCGCGACTGGCTCATGACGTTGTCGCTACCGGTGAGTTTGGGGCGGATATGCAGGTCAGTCTGATTAATGATGGCCCGGTGACTTTTATGTTGGAAAGTCGCTAAGTATTCAGAGTTAACGGGCGAAAAAAAGCGCAGCCTGGCTGCGCTTTTTTATGGCTGAAGCTGCGTTTAGTTACTCTTTACGCGCTGCTCGCCATTGATGGTTACTTCTACGCGACGGTTTTTGCTCTGGCAGTTTTCTGCGCCAGTATCGGAGCAGCTCATTGCCGGGGCGTTTTCACCACGTGATGCGGTGCTGATTTTGCTGCTGGCAATGCCTGCATCAGCCAGCGCTGCGGCAACAGCTTTTACCCGTTTGGCTGCCAGTGCATCATTGTAGGCGTTGCTACCACGCTGATCGGTGTGACCTGTCAGGGTGATGTTTTCCAGTGTCGCCAGGCCGCTGACTGTGGTCAGGATATCGCTGATATCGTTAACCTGGCTGCTGTTGAAATCGAAGTACACGATGTGGGAGCGCTCAGTGGCCTGCATTACGTATTGCGGTGCTGCAGGAACAACTGGTGCAGCGACAGGAGCGGGTGCTTTTACAGCAACCGGTGCAGGCGCTGCTTTGTCACCGCAATGTGCTTCAGCTTTGTCTTTGTTCCAGTTGCCGATTTTCCAGCAGCCGCCAAAGCCGGTGGAAATGTTGTGATCTGCAGTTTCAGTCAGGTAGCCACTGTGCTCTGGGTGAGCCTGTGCTGTCTGGATCAGGCCCATGGAAACGATCAGTGCTGTGCTAAGCGCAAGCTTTTTCATGTAGATATCCTTGATGAGTCGTGTGCCATCTGGCACATACCGGAGTATTATCCCTGAAACTTCCGTATCAGGAGGAGCAAAAATAAAGCGTGCTCTTAATGACGCTTCAGTGAACTTTATATCAGCTGATAGTGAAACGGAACAGGCTGCAAAAGTCTGTTCCGCAGAGTTCAGGGCAGGACTTTCTTGTATGGTTTTACGGTAACCTTCCCATAGACGCCCGCGGTAATATATGGGTCATTATCAGCCCATATCTGAGCGGCGCTGAGGGAGTCGAATTCGGCCACTACCAGGCTGCCGGTAAAGCCAGCTTCACCTGGGTCTTCACTGTCGATTGCCGGGTGCGGGCCAGCAATCAGTAACCGGCTTTCATCACGCAGGGCGATCAGGCGCTCCAGATGGGCTGGCCGGGCTGCCATGCGCTGGCTCAGCGTATCGGGTTTGTCTTCGGCGATGATGGCGTAGTACATCGGAATCTCCAGTCGCTTATTGTTCGTCTTTTGGCATGTGACGGGACAGGTACAGGCCCTGCAGGATGATAAATACCAGGGTCAGGCCCAACATGCCAAACAGTTTGAAGTTAACCCAGGCCTCTTCACTCAGATTGTAAACAACAATCAGGTTCACGATACCCATCACGATGAAAAAAATGGTCCAGGCAATATTGAGTGCGCGCCAGATAGGGTCAGGCAGAGTCAGGTTGGATTCCATTATTCGTTGTACAATGGGTTTCTTGCCAATGAACTGGCTTCCCAGAAATGCCAGACCGAACAGCCAGTTCACGACTGAAGGCTTCCACTGGATAAATGTTTTGTCCTGCAGCAGTACGGTTGCGCCACCCAGCACAACGACCAGCCCGAGGGTAACCAGCTGCATTTTTTCAATGGTATGGGTACGCCACCAGGTCCAGGCAATCTGTGCTGCTGTTGCTGGGATCAGCACGGCAGTGGCCAGGATGATGTCGTCAGTGCTTTTGTATACTGTAAAAAAGATAATAATCGGAAGGAAATCGAGTAGTAGCTTCATATACTTGTCGCCTGTTTGCTAAGGTGGCCAGTATAAAACAGCCTTGTCGTAAATTTTGTATTTTTCTTAAGGGTTTACAGATTTTTTGGTTGAAATGGCTATATTTCAGCGTTATCTGTGCGTAAATCCTTACTTAGCTGATGGCTACTGGCGCTATTCCAGCCAGTTGCGATCTGTATGCCTCAGGAGTCCCTGCCGTTATGTTGCGCTATGATTTACATACTCACTCAACAGCCTCTGATGGAGCACTGTCTCCCCATGCACTGGTTGAGCGTGCCAGACAACAGAATGTACAGGTACTGGCACTGACTGATCACGATACGGTGGCTGGCGTGCAGGCATTGCAGGGCCAGATGGGCGATATGACGCTTATTAATGGCGCAGAGCTGACTTGTCTCTGGGGCAGCCGGATGGTGCATATTGTAGGGTTGCGACTGGATATAGGCTGCCCCCGTCTACTGGAGTACCTGCAGGGTATTGATCAGCTGCGCCAGCAGCGGGCTGAGCAGGTTGCATTGAGGCTGATGAAAAAAGGCCTGCCTGACCTGCTTGCCGAGGCCCGTGCTAATGCTGCTGGCGGTGTGATAGGTCGGCCGCACTTTGCTTCAGCGATGGTTGAGCGAGGGCTGGTTAAAACAGAACAGCAGGCATTTACCCAGTACCTGGGCACCGGAAAAACAGGGGACGTTAAAATGCAGTGGCCGGATATGGCTGAAGCCATTGCGGTAATTACCCAGGCCGGTGGTCTGGCGGTGCTGGCGCATCCGACCAAGTACCGATTCACCTTTACTAAAATCCGCGCGTTAATGGCGCAGTTTAAAGCGGATGGTGGGCATGCAATGGAGGTCAGTTATACGGGTATTTCACCTTCGCATCAGCTGGAGCTGATTAAACTGGTGAATCAGCATGAACTGTTGGCCTCTGCGGGGAGTGATTTTCATAGCCCAGCCCATCACTGGACAGAGGTAGGGCGGTTTATGCCGCTGAAGCAGCCCGTTCCACATATTATGGACCACCTTCTTTAGCGTATGCCGGTCCTGATTTAAACCCAGCAGTTCAAGTTCAACGTTGCAGGTATTGTTGTGAGTCAGTTCTTTCAGATCCACTCGGAAAATCCTCAGCCACGCCTCATAAACCAGGCTGTTGAGATACTTAATAAAGGTGGCGTTATTGTCTACCCGACAGATTGCGCCTACGCGCTGGGCTGTCATCTGGGTGATAAGGCGGCGATGGAAAAAATTAAGCGAATCCGCCAGCTCAATGACAAGCACAATTTCACTCTAGTTTGCCGTGATCTGTCCGAGATAAGCACCTATGCCAAAGTTGGCAATCAGAGCTATCGTTTACTTAAAGCGCACACGCCAGGGGCTTACACCTTTATTTTAAAGGCCACCAGTGAAGTGCCTCGTCGTTTGTTACACCCTAAGCGGCGGATGATTGGTATCCGTATTCCGGATAACCCGATTGCCCAGGCCCTCACGCAAGCGTTGGGGGAACCGATCATGAGTACCTCATTAATTTTGCCCGGTGATGATCAACCATTGACTGACCCCTGGGAAGTCCGTGACCTCTTGCAGCATGAGCTGGACCTGGTGATTGACGGTGGTTACTGCGGGATGGATGCTACGACGGTTGTCAGCCTGGTTGATGACACACCTGAGCTGTTGCGGCAGGGGGCTGGGCATTCGAAGGTATTCGAATAAATGTTTCATATAACTGTTTGAATATCTGGGGTGTTTTAATTATGACGCCCGTCATTGAGATAAGCTGACAGTGAATAACGTTATGTTATTTTGCTGTGAAAGTTTGTTATTGTCTCAGGGTGAAGAGTGACCAACGTGGCTATGAGTTGATTCATAAAATTCATAGGGTGGCTATGGTCGCTCTAGTTGCCGAGACGATTCATAAGGGTCGCTATTGGCATAGGTTATTCTTTTCTACCATACTATTAATTATGTTTGGTTAATTGTTGGAATATTGGTCGGTTTCTCGGTGCGCTTAGCTATTGTTCTTGTCGTTAAACGTCGATGAAAAATAGCACTCCTCGGAACTTTCTGTTTAATCAGGGTCATAAATTCTAACCTTTGTCGGGTAACTTTAATTTTTTCAACATGTTTTAAGGTTTCGGCTTGCAAATGTGTTGATGATAAAGATAATTACCCATCTAAAAAATTATCTGGCTCGGTGGAATATTATGTCCGATTTTATTAAGACGCTGACTCGAAAGAATTCCCTGCGAAAACAATGCCAGGACCTGGCAGTGTCTGAGGTTGAAAAAGTTGTTGCCGATCTGACAGACATTCTTGATGACAAAAAGGCAGCAGAACTTGCTGAACGTGAAGCTGTTGAAAGTAAGCTGGCTAAAATTGAAGCCATCCGTCAGACGATGGAAGCAGCTGGCCTGGATATGAGTGACCTGGTTGATACGGTTGAAGTCAGCACACGTAAAAAGGTGGCGCCTAAGTACCGTGTTGTAGATGAGGCTGGTGAAACTCATGAGTGGTCTGGTCGTGGCCGTACGCCACTGGCTTTCCAGAAGTTTTTTGAAGCGGGCAACAGCCGTGATGACTGCCTGATTGAAAAGGCTGTCTGATTCATCTGCTTTGGTTTAAGCTTGCTACAGAAGCCCTTCAGGACGATGGCCTGAGGGGTTTTTTTATTCTGAGAGATTGAAAACATGGCGGATGAAAAGCTGCAAAAAGTGCTAGCGCGTTCGGGCTTTGGCTCGCGTCGGGAGATGGAGCGCTGGATTGAGGCTGGACGGATTCAGGTCAATAACGAAACAGCAACGCTGGGCGACCGTATTCGCAGCAGTGCTGTGGTCAAGGTCGATGGTAAGGAAGCTAAGCTCGTATTCGGTCACCAGGCTGACCGACGGGTACTGCTGTATAACAAGCCGCTGGGTGAAGTCTGTACGCGTTCCGACCCGGAAGGACGGCCGACGGTATTTGACCGCCTGCCGCCACTGAAAAACGGTCGCTGGATTGCGATTGGCCGCCTGGACATCAACACCTCTGGCCTGTTGCTGTTTACCAACGATGGCGAGCTGGCCAACCAGTTGATGCACCCATCATCAGAAATTGACCGTGAGTATGCCGTGCGTGTACTGGGTGATGTTGATGATGCACTGATTGAACGCCTGAAAGAAGGCGTGCTGCTGGATGACGGCATGGCGCGTTTTTCTGATGTGCAGTTCTTTAATGGTGAAGGCGCTAACAAGTGGTACCACTGTGTGGTTATGGAAGGCCGTAACCGTGAAGTGCGTCGCTTGTGGGAATCACAGGGGATCACTGTCAGCCGTCTGAAGCGTGTTCGCTTCGGTCCGGTTTTCCTGCAGAGCGATGTCAAGGTAGGCACCTGGCGTGAAGTCGCGCAGGGAGAAGTCAAAGTGCTGGGTAATGAAGTGGGCCTGAAATCTAAACGGGCACCACGTATCACCATTGCTGAGCGGACATCTCAGGAGCGTCGTTTCAAACGTCAGAAAGTACGTCAGGACGTCAGCCCTAAACGGGGTTGAGTTGTTTTGGCAGTCTGGCTGCTAGCGCACGAAAAAAGGGGGACAGCTATGCTGTCCCCCTTTTTTAACGCCTTGTCTCGTCCTGAAATAGCGACCAGCGTATTAATGTAATGCGTTTGGTCGGGCCAGGGTAAACGGGCCAATTGGGGCGATAAACTCATCGCCGTCATCCGTGACCATGTTGTAGTGACCCTGCATGCTACCGACACTGGTTGCCAGTACGGCACCGCTGGTATAGCTGTAGCTGTCATCAGCGGCAATAACAGGTTGTTCACCTACCACGCCTTCACCTTCGACTTCCTGTGTTTTCTGATCCCCGTCAACAATCAGCCAGCGGCGGCTGAGTAGTTGTACGGGTTGTGTATTCCGGTTGGTAATCGTGATGTGATAGGCAAAGACAAAGCGATTGCTGTCAGGGTCTGACTGCTCTGCCTGGTATTGGCTTGTTACTTCGATGGCGACGTTATCACCCAGTGCGGTTGCGCTCATGCTGATTCTGCTTCTTCAGAGGCCGGTTTTTTTTCGCTCAGATAATCACTGATTGTAACAAATTCTGGCAAGCTCAGCCGTTCTGGGCGCAGCGATGGATCAATGCCCAGTTCGCTCAGTTCGTCACCACTGAGCAGCGGTTTCAGGTTATTACGCAGAGTTTTGCGGCGCATGGTAAACGAGGTGCGTACCACGGTTTCCAGCATTTTTATATCTTTAGCTTCAGCAGGCAGGGTGGTGTAGGGCGTCAGGCGGACAATCGCTGAGTCTACCTTCGGTGCCGGGTTGAAAGACTCTGGCGGCACTTCAAACAGTTTTTCAACTTTGCACCAGTACTGCGTCATGATGCCCAGGCGGCCATAGTTATTCTCGCCCGGGCCTGCGGCCATGCGGTCGACCACTTCCTTCTGCAGCATAAAATGCATATCCAGAATGCAGTTGCTGTGGTGCAGCAGGTGGAAAATCAGCTGGGTTGAGATGTTGTAGGGCAGATTGCCAACCACGCGTAGCGGGCGCTCGTCTTCGCGCAGGCTCTCGAAGTCAAACTTCATCGCATCCTGCTCAAAGATACGGAATTTGTCACCGTAGCTGAAAAATTTGCTGCGCAGGATCGGTGGCAGGTCACGGTCCAGCTCGATGGCATCCAGTGCACCGGCTTCGTCCAGCAGCTCTTCCGTCAGTGCGCCAAGGCCGGGTCCAATCTCTACCATATGATCGGATTCGTGGGGGGCAATGGAGCGGATAATACGACGGATAATCCCTGCGTCGTGAAGGAAGTTCTGGCCGAAACGTTTTCGGGCCTGGTGCATCGGTGGACGTTTGCTCATGAGTCTCTCAGCGGTTAGCGTGGCGGTGAGCTGCCATGGTGGCAGCGTATTCCAGTGCGGTCAGCAGGCTGCCCTGGTCGGCGTTACCTGTGCCTGCCAGGTCCAGCGCGGTGCCATGATCAACGGAGGTGCGAATAATCGGCATCCCCAGAGTGATGTTCACCGCACGGCCAAAGCCCTTGTATTTTAGTACCGGCAGGCCCTGGTCATGATACATGGCCAGTACAGCATCGGCATCTTGCAGGTATTTCTCGTTAAACAGGGTATCTGCCGGGAGCGGGCCGATCAGATTCAGGCCTTTATCCCGCCAGCGTTGCAGGGCCGGCTCAATAATCTCGATCTCTTCGTGACCAAGGTGGCCGCCTTCACCGGCGTGCGGGTTGAGTCCAGCGACCAGAATGCGGGGCTCTGCAATGCCAAAGTCCTGTTTCAGCGCGCTGCTCAGCGTACAGATGATCTGGTCCAGCAGAGAGCCCGTGATGGCGTCCGATACGTCACGCAAAGGCAGATGTGTGGTGGCCAGGGCAACTCTAAGCCCTTCTGTGGCCAGCATCATTACAACCTTGTCGGTCTGGGTCAATGCTTCCAGGAATTCGGTGTGGCCGCTGAAGGGGATGCCTGCATCGTTGATAATGCCTTTGTGTACCGGTGCGGTGACAATAGCATCGAAGGTGCCATCCCGGCAGCCTTCTGTGGCCAGTGTCAGCGTGTCCAGTACGTAACGGACATTGGCGCTGTTCAGCTCACCGGGTTTGACCGGTGCTCTCAGCGCGACCGGGGCTACGGTGAGGGAGCGGGCGGGTGTGGGTCGTGCCGGTTCGTCTGCATCGAACTGCTCGATGGTCAGTGGCAGGTTCAGTACCGCAGCGCGCTCGCGCAGCAGATCGGGGTCGGCGACCACGACCAGCTGCTGGGCGTGGGCTTGCTGGGCGATCTGTATGCACAGATCCGGCCCGATTCCAGCGGGCTCGCCCGCCGTAATTACCAGTCGTTGTACGCTCACATCCACCTCACTATTCCCTGTCAGTTTTTGATGTCAATGAAGGCCTGGCTGCGCAGCTCACGCAGCCAGTTTGAGAGCTCTTCATTAAATTTGCGTTTACGGATAACGGCGCGGGCCTGGTTGGCTTGCATCTCTTCGCCCATGTCCTGCTGGCGACGGTCACGAACAGACATGATGTGCCAGCCAAAGCGGGATTCAAAAGGGCGGGAGATTGAACCGGTGCGGGTATTATTCATTACCCCTTCAAAGGCCGGTACCATCTGGCCATTCTGTACCCAGCCCAGGTCGCCGCCTTCAGAACCACTGGTCGGGTCGTCACTGTATTCTTTCGCCAGTGTGGCAAAGTCTTCGTTACTGTCGACGATACGGTTGTAGAGCCGTTCGATCAGGCGTTTTGATTGTGCCTGATTACGGATCTCGCTGGGCTTGATCAGGATATGGGAGACCTGTGCCTGATTAACCAGCTGAACGACGCCGCCACGTTTATCACGCACTTTAATAATGTGGAAACCGCTGCTGTTACGGATGGGCTGACTGATATCGCCTTTAGCCAGATTGCCCATAGCTTTGGACAGGATTTCAGGCATTTCATTACGCTTGCGCCAGCCCAGGTCGCCGCCACTCAGGGCGTTAGAAGCGTTAGAATGAGCTGTCGCCAGGGCGGCAAAGTCGGCACCGTCTTTGAGTTGCTGATAGATCTTACGGGCTCCCTTTTCAGCTTGCTGGATGCGCTCAGGATTGGCCCGCGGCGGTACGGCGATCAGAATATGGCTGAGCTGGTAATCGGCTTGGTTGCGCTTCTGGCCGTCGGCGGAGTTCAGGTAGTTGGCGACCTCCTGTTCGGAGACGTTAATTCGGCGGCCAATGGTAGACTGCTGAATCTGCTGTAATAGCATATTCTGGCCGATCTCCTGACGGGCCTGTTCGTAGCTGTTACCTTCGGCAACCAGAGCGTCGCGGAACTGGCTCAGGGTCATGTTGTTACGTTCTGCGATGCGCTCGATATTACGATTAAGCATTTCATCGGAGATGCGAATGCCCTGGCCCTTGCCCACCTGAACCTGCAGGTTCTCGATAATCATCTGTTCCAGCACCTGGCGTTGCAATACGCTCATTGCAGGCAGGGCAGTGCCACGGGCCTGCAGCTGGGAGCTGATCAGGGCGACTTTACGGTCCAGTTCGCTACGTAGAATTACACCGTCGTTGGCAATGGCTACAACAGAATCCAGGGGTACCGGTTGGGCCTGAACGGGCATCGTCAGGCAGGCGCTGGTCAGTACCAGCGCGGTGATCATGCGTTTACCGAACTTCATCATTTTCTCTGCTCTTCACGTTCCTGGTAACCAATTATGTCGTTCAGGTAGCTGCCGCTACCACTGCCAATGCCGCCCAGCCCTTTAAGGAAGAACTGCAGATAGATGGCACTGTCTGTATTTTCTGTATCGTCCAGCCACTTGCGTGCAGACAGGCGTATGCTCCAGCAGCAGCTCTCGTATTCTACGCCCAAGAGCGACTCAAGCGTCTCACTGTTTTCAAGATCCTGTTGCCAGCGACCCAGTAAGCCCCACTGGCGGGCAATGGGCCAGATAAAAGAGGTATCCAGCTGTTTTCGGGCGTTTTCTTCAAAACGGTAGCTGATGTTGAAGCGGCGATCCAGGTCACGTTTGTAGTTAAATTTGATGTTGGACTTGCTGATATCCATCTGTCCATCGAAGATCATATCCAGCGTTGTACGCCAATGCCGGTCGATGTTCCACACGGTTTCGGTGGCAATATCTGAACTGCTGTCCGTAGCTGCGGCAGCACCATCAAGCTGGACATTTCGGTCAGCAAAATAATATGCCTGACCGATGCTGAACCGCGCCTGTTCGAAGCCGTTCTCTTTTATCCAGCGGCTGGTCAGGCCCAGTGATGCCTGCTGGGTGTCGCCAATACGGTCGCGGCCGGAAAAACGGTTAAAACGGAACAGGGAGCGATAGTCGAAGTCCAGTTCGCTGGTGTCAAAGTTGGGCAGGGCGTCCTGATTTTCTTCGTCCACGTACAGAGCAAACAGCCGTGGCTCCAGGGTGTGGGTGCCGCCGTTTTTCATCGTCCGGTCAAAATAGAGACCGCTGTCCATACTCAGGATTGGGACGTTGATTGCAGGGCTGTTATCCAGGCCGCTGATCTGGTTTTCCAGTTCATAGCGGTTGGACCAGAGTCGAGCTGTGGGCGTCACATAGCCCCAGTGTTGACGTACTGGATAGCTCAATGATGGCATCAGGTGAATACGCTCACCAATGACCCGGTCAGCGCCGGTCAGGCCGCTAAGTTCACGGTCGAAATTGACATATTCAGCCTGATAACCCAGTTGCAAATTGTTCCAGTTCTGATTGCCCTGTATCAGTAATTGCGGTAATCGGCGGTAGGGGGTGAGGTCATCACTGAGGGTCTGGTAGCTGTGTACCCGTGCCCAGGCAATGAAACTGTCGCCGCGATAGCTGGCTTCAGCCAGCTGATTCAGGTGATCCTGACGGCTGACTTCAAGATTGGTGTCCAGGTCATCGAAATATGCAGTGTCGCTGACCCGGGTAAAGTCAATGTTGCCCTGCCAGCGTGAGTGCTGCTGGGTGCTGCTCTGCAGTCCAAGCAGCCAGCGATCACGGTCGCTTTTGGTATCGCTGGGCAGAATCGCGGTGCTCAGGACGCTATAGGAGCGTTCATCCAGATAGCGAAATTCATTTTCCAGTAGCAGGCCGCGCTCGGTAATCAGGTGCGGCGTGATCGTGTCATCGTAGTTTTCCGCCAGATTGAAGTAGTAGGGCGTTGCCAGCTCTACACCGTTATCCGAGGAGATTCCCAGCGATGGATAGAGAAAACCGGAGCGCCGGGTATCGTCAATGGGGAAGGTAAACCAGGGGGCGTAAAAGACCGGCACACCACCAATTTCTAACACGGCATCGCGGGCTTCGCCATAGCCTTTGGACTTGTCCAGCATAATGTTGTCGGCTTTGAGCTGCCAGCTTTCAACACCGGGTGGGCAGAATGTATAGCTGCTATTTTCCAGTCGCAGTCGGCCATCCTGCAATCGCAGTACTTTATTGGCCTCACCACGCAGGCGTTGTTCATGGAAGACATACTGAGCGTCGGTGAACAGAGTCTGGGTGGTATTAATATCAGCCTGGGCGGTGTCCCCGACCAGCAGCAAACCTGGTTCGCGCAGGCTAACGTTGCCCTGCAGAGTCGCTTTATTCGTTACCTGGTCGAACTCGGCGTAATTGGCGCTGAGTTTGCGCTGCCCTTGCTGCAGCAGTACGCCACCCTCAAGCCGGGTCAGGCCACCCAGTCGGGTGGTGGACTGGGCTGCTTCCAGCGTCAGGGGGGAGTCGGCGCTGGCAGGCGCGGCGGTAATGCTGGGCTGTCTGTAGTAGCCACCACACAGGCCAGCACGGGTATCCACCACCCAGTCCAGGTGAGACCAGCGGTTGACTGTACGCACAGCAGCAGCGGTGGGTGTCAGAGCGCCAGGGTCTACCGGAGGACGGTCATCTGGACCGCTGCAGTCCCAGGCACCAGCGGGGCCAGGCTTGCATTGCCATTGATCACTGCTGACCTGAGCCTGCGTAGCGGGTGCTGTCTGTTGCTGTGCTCTGGCCGGTACTGGGGCTGCTGTGGTGGGCGTAACAGCCTCGACCGGTACTTCGGTAAGGGTATTTTTCGCCTGCCTGATGGCAGGGGCCCTGACTGTCGATACTGGAGCCGCAGGGGCTGCGCTACGTTGTATCGTGTCTGGCTGTGCGGACGGGCTGGCTGGCGGTGTACCTGCAGCCTCTGCTGGCTGCGAGTCGCCAACATCACAGTGCCATTCGCCATCGCGGCTCATGTTACAGGTCCAGCCCATCTCCTGCGCCGGGTCAGCGGCCAGAACGTTGGATGATGCGGCAAGACTGGCTACGGCAAGGCCCAGCGTCAATGTAGCTCGCGGCTTGGCAGACATTAAAATAAAGTCCTTATCTGGCTCGAAATGACCGGTTTGCAATAAACCGCTGGCGTACCGGCACTGTGTGGCCGGGGTGGACACAGCTGTCAGGTCTGGGCTCAAGGCAGTCAGATACTGCCGAGCACATCAGACATGCTGACTGGCTGATTAATGAAGCGACGAATAATAAATCATTCGACGGATTTTGCCAGTGGCTGAAGGGCCACAAAGGCAGTGATTGCATTAATTCCGCCTATAAGTGACCAGACCCGATGCTGGAGACAGTGGTACACTCGGCGCACCCTGATATGAAGGGCGTTGGCGACGCTGCTGATATGCCCTGATAATGCCTGACTCGATGAGGATCTGATGATTATGGATAGCCGCCTTGACCAGTTATGTGGCTGGTTGACCGACTACTTTAGCCTGGCTGACGGCGCTGCGATCAGCCCGGCTGATCTGTCCAGTGTGTGTGGTGATGCCAGTTTTCGGCGTTACTTTCGTCTGCAGCAGGGTGGACGCAGCTGGATCGCAGTGGATGCGCCACCGGAGAAAGAACGCGGTACCGCTGCGTTTGTTGATGTGGCGACACGGCTGGAGCGGGCCGGTATCTGTGCCCCCCATGTTCACCATGTGACATTGCAGCACGGTTTTATGTTGCTGGATGATCTGGGTGAACAATCTTACCGGGCGCTGATTCAGCAGCCGACGGATGCAGCACAGCTCGCTGAGCTACTGCCCTTGCTGCCAGCGATGGCTGAGCAAGTGTTTGTGGATGGACTGCCGGTGTACAGCGAACCGATGTTGCAGGCTGAAATGGACGAGTTCTGGCAGTGGTATCTGGCGCATCATCGTCAACAGCCTTTTGATACTCAGGAGCAACAGTGTTGGCAGCAGTTGTGTGATCTGATCCTGGCTGAGCTGGGCGCGCAGCCGCAGGTGTTCGTTCACCGTGATTTCATGTCCAGTAACCTGATGCGTACCCCGCAGGGAATGGTTGGGGTGATTGATTTCCAGGATGCGGTGATCGGTCCGCTGACCTATGATTTTGCCTCGCTGGTGTGGGATCGTTATATCAGCTGGTCGCGCCCTCAGCTGGAAGCCTGGATGGAAACGGTGCGTCAGCAGATGGCCCCTCAGATTGATCCGCAACGCTGGCAGCGCTGGTGTGACTGGACGGGTTTGCAGCGTAATCTGAAAATTGCAGGGCGCTTTGCCCGGCTCAATTACCGTGATGGCAAACCCGGCTACTTGCCGCTGATTCCGCGTTTTGTCGAATTCATCAGGGATGTTATGGCTCGCTATGACGAGCTGGCACCGTTCCGGCCGATGCTGGAGGCGCGCCTGTGCGAGCAATGATTCTGGCGGCAGGGCTGGGTAAACGTATGCGGCCGTTGACACTGACTACGCCTAAACCGTTATTGCTGGTGGCTGGTAAGGCGCTGATTGAATACCATATTGAACGGCTGGTCACCGCGGGATTTAGCGATATCGTTATCAACCATGCCTGGCTGGGTGAACAGATTGAGCAGGCGCTGGGCGACGGCCGTCGTTATGGTGCCCGGCTGCACTACTCACCAGAAGCTGATCCGCTGGAAACCGCCGGCGGTATTCATAAAGCATTGCCGCGGCTGTGTGAGCGGGCGGATGACTGCTTTGTGGTTGTGAATGGTGATGTGTTTACTGATTATGATTTTGCTGACCTGCCAAAGCAGATAATGGGTCAGGCCCACCTGGTGCTGGTGGATAACCCGCAGCATAACCCGACCGGGGATTTCTCTTTGCAAGAGGCGCGGGTGAGTGACGCAGGAAGCTCCCGGCTTACCTTCAGCGGGATCAGTGTTTTGCGGGGCTCATTATTTGCCGGGCTGGCACCGGGCGCAGCGGCGCTGGCGCCGTTACTGCGTGATGCGATGGCCCGGCAGCAGGTTACAGGGGAGCACTTCAGCGGTTACTGGAGTGATATAGGTACACCAGAACGGCTGGCAGAAGTTGAGTGCGCCGTGCAGGAGCAGCAGATAGATGGCATTTGATAACCCGGTGGCACTGGGGCATAAAATTGGTGAAACGATGCGTACCCACAGGACTGCGCTGGTTCTGGGGGGGGTAATAGGCCTGTTCAGTGGTGGCTTTACCGGCATGTTGCTGGGGGCCGGGGTCTGTTTTCTGATCGCGCGAGGTATTCGCCGTGCCGTTAGAAAGTATAACCCTCAGGAGGCGTTCTTTCGTGCCACCTTCACGGTGATGGGCAAGCTGGCCAAAGCGGATGGTCGAGTAACCGAAAGCGAAATTGTATTTGCTCGCCAGGTGATGGCGCAGATGCGGCTGAACGACGCTCGCCAGCGGATGGCAATTGAATTTTTCACCCAGGGCAAAGAAGATGACTTTGATCTGGGGGCGGTGCTCAAGCCGCTGGAGGCGTTATTTCGCTATCAGCCACCGCTGAAGTTTGCGTTTATAGAGCTGCAGCTGCAGGCGGCGATGGCTGATGGAGAGATCTCCCCGGCAGAGGCGGCGCTGATTGCTGAAATTTGTGCCCATCTGGCGCTGACTCAGCAGGAAGTTGAAGCGTTGATCGCCCGGATGCAGGCGCAGGATAACTTCCATCGCCATGGCGGTGCCAGCGGCGGCTTTGGGGTGGATCATGCCCAGTTGCTCAGCGATGCTTATGGCGTGCTGGGTGTGACGGAGGAGGCGACCGATGCAGAAGTCAAAAAGGCCTACCGTCGGCTGATGAACCAGCACCATCCCGATAAACTGGTCGCCAAAGGGCTACCAGAAGAGATGATGGAGATGGCCAAGACCAAGGCCCAGGAAATTCAGGCGGCCTATGAAAGGGTGCGTCAGGCGCGTAAAGCTGCAGGCTGATTTCGCTGTTCAGGGGGGGCGAGATCGTCGCTCCCAAAAAAAACCGGCCAGTGTTTTCACTGGCCGGTTTTTTATTTTCAGGCGCTGCGCTGGAGGCTTAGATTGACTCTTCCATCATACCGATGCCGCTATCTTCAGTGTTCTTACCATTGACCGGGCTTCCGCCTGGGCCAACCTCTTCGGGCAGGTCTGCCACGCGACGGCGCTTGCGTTTTTTGCCTTTACCCTGATCTTCGGCGTTAACTATATGGGTATTCATAAAGCCGCGTACCCGGCTCAGCACCCACTGGTTACGCTTTTTGCGATCGCCGGGCAATAATGGCAATCGGCTCTGGTGATAGTTATCCAGCTGATTACGCTTGGCCAGGCTGCTGCGGTTGCGTGGGTTTGCCGCAGCATTCTCCTGCAAGGTACTGCCGTGATACATATCCAGTACTGTGCTGCTCAGCTCGGGCAGCAGAGTCATCAGGTCAGGAGCCTGGGGATGCTCCGGCTGGCGACTGTCCAGTAGTACCAGCGACAGGTTCTTGCTGGATTGCTCCTGAGCACGGACAAATGCGGTGGCCCAGATCGCACCGGTACCGACGCCAAGCACGACCAGCTGTCCCTCATTGGCCTGAACCTGATCGAGTGCGGCGCTGGTAATTTCAGCCATACGGGTGCTATAGGTGTTACCTGTTACGGGTTCTGCTGTATTTGCCGGGGCAGGATTGCTGGTGTCGGCGGTGCTGCCCTCTGTGCTTGCTGGCGTTGACGAGCTGGTGCTGGTCGAGCGTGCCGGTGGCTCAACCCAGGGGGCATCTGGCAGCTGCAGCGAGAGTGTGGCCCAGCCTTTGTCTGGCAAGCCCTTACGCAGTGTGCTGACCAGTTCTGGCCAGTCCGCACTGGTGTGTTGGTCGTGCAGAATGATGACCGTCCCTGTCTGCTCACGGGTGTTGTGAGGGACGGACAGAGCCAGTGTTTTTTGTTCACCGCTTTCCAGCCAGATCAGTTCTGTGGTGGCGTCCAGCGCACGGGCCAGGTCGGCCTGTATGGCGGCGCTGGGGTCAGGCAATATTCGCTCTCGCGGCGCAGTATCAGCTGCAGCGGGCGTGGCTGGGTCGGCAGGCGCATTGGCGGGTTCACCTTCGGCGGCCTGTAATGGGGTGCTGCTCAAGGCCAGAGCCAGCAGCAGAGTCAGTATCCTTGGCTTCATACTGTCGATTATCAGCAGCCGGGCGCAGATACGCAAGGGCTGGGTGGCAGCAAGTATTGGCTGAGGTACAATAGCGCCTCTTCGCTTGATGACCCAATGAGAACCGATAATGGCCGATTTCAAAATTGCTCCCTCTATTCTGTCTGCTGATTTTGCCCGCCTGGGGGAAGAAGTAGAAAATGTACTGGCAGCGGGTGCCGACTACGTACATTTCGATGTGATGGACAACCACTACGTACCGAACCTGACCATTGGCCCGATGGTATGTAAAGCGCTGCGTAAGCACGGTATTGACGCACCGGTTGATGTCCATCTGATGGTGAAGCCGGTTGATCGTCTGATCGGTGATTTTGTGGATGCAGGCGCCTCCATCATTACGTTCCACCCGGAAGGTTCTGAGCATATCGATCGTTCATTGCAGATGATCCGTGATGCGGGCTGTAAGTCCGGTCTGGTCTTCAACCCGGCAACGCCGCTGAGCCAGCTGGAGTACGTGATGGATAAGGTGGATATGATTCTGCTGATGTCGGTTAACCCAGGTTTTGGTGGCCAGAAATTTATTCCGGGTACGCTGGATAAGCTGCGACAGGCGCGCAAGCTGATTGATGAAAGCGGCTACGATATCCGGCTGGAGATCGATGGCGGGGTGACCGTGAATAATATCCGTGAGATTGCCGAAGCGGGTGCCGATACCTTTGTTGCGGGTTCTGCCATTTTTAATACCGATGATTACAAAGCCACCATTGATGCCATGCGTGCTGAGCTGGCTGCGGTTAAGCGCTGATGCGTCGGTTATTTGCGGGTCAGCTGCCAGGGGCGGTGTTATTTGATCTGGATGGCACTCTGGTCGACAGTGTGCCTGACCTGTCCCATGCGATCGACCGTATGCTGGCACGTATGGGGCAGGAGCCTGTAGGCGAGACGGCTGTACGGCAATGGGTCGGTAATGGTGCCCAGATGCTGGTGCGCCGTGCGCTGGCCCGGCACATGGATATCTCCATTACAAACGTGCATCCGGTGATCTTTGATCAGGCCTATCCGCTGTTTCTTGAGCTTTACGGTGAGCAGCTGGCTGAACGTTCGGTACTTTATCCGGGTGTCCAGTATTGCCTTGATTTGCTGAAAGCTGAGGGGGTGCCAATGGCGGTCGTCACCAATAAACCGATGCAGTTCACGACGCCGATGCTGGCCGGTTTTGGGCTGAGCGGGTATTTCGATTGCGTGCTCGGTGGTGATTCGCTGGCCCGGAAAAAGCCGGATGCTGCACCGTTATTGCAGGCGATGCAGGCGCTGGGTAGCACCCCGGCGACCACGCTGATGGTGGGGGACTCAGTGAATGATCTGCGGGCTGCCCGTGCCGCCGGTTGCCCGGTAGTCTGCGTGCCCTATGGCTATAACCACGGTCAAAATATCGCAGATAGTCAGCCTGACCTGATGGTTGAGCAGCTCGACCAGCTGTTCTGAAGGCTGCTTTAACCGGGCGAGCGTCGTTCGTCCGGTTAAGTGTTGCTAACCCTGATCCAGCACTTTGCGCGCCTGGCTGGTAACGGCCAGCACTGCCGGATGGCGGATGCGTCGCTCCAGTGAAATGGCGTAGAAACGCTCCCTGATTGATTCAATCCGGCCCAGAGTTTTGACGTTAAACTGTTGCTCGATAGCCGGCTCCATCGCGCTGGGGCCACAGAAAATGCCACTTCCTGCCTGACCAAACGTGCCCAGCAGGGCATGGTCCACACACTCCACCACCACCTGCGGTCGCAGACCTTCACTGTCACACCATTTCATCAGGCTGGCGCCGATCACAGTATCGTCGGTGGGCATCAGCAGGGGTGCGCCATCCAGTGAAGAGGGGAAATTTTCGCTGTATTGTGCCGCCAGTGCGGGGGCGGCAAACAGCGACAGGCTACACTCGCCCAGCAGGTGGTTGTAGGCCCGTACCGGAAAGGTTGAATCCACCGGGCGGTCGGTCAGCACCATATCGACTTTGTGGGCGGCGAGATCGGCCAGCAGGGTTTCCATGCTGCCCTCACGGCACTGCAGCCGTACAGGTTCTTTCAGCTCCAGCACCGGTTGCAGCAGGCGGTAGGAGAGCAGTTTGGGTAATACATCGGCAATACCGACGTTAAATGGACGACGGGGCTCGCCCGGATTGGCCAGGTGCGACTGCAGCGCTTCGCCCATGGCAAAAATCTGCTCCGCATAGCCCCGTGCCTGCTCGCCCGCCGGGGTCAGTACCAGCTGACGGCCCTGGCGCTGAAATAGTGCGATTCCCAGGTTGTCCTCCAGCAGCTTGAGCTGGCCGGAAATAGTTTGTGGGGTAATCGCCAGTGATTCGGCGGCGCGGGCGATGGTGCCCTCCTGTGCTACCACCAGAAAATAACGTAAGTGCTTGAAATTCAAGTGATGCAGCATTGTTCGAAAAATCCGAGCTGTTGTTAAGTTAAATTCGAGTTTTTCTTATGAAGGCGGGCAGTATACTCGATTCCTGAGATACAGGTCTCCCCAGAACCGTTACTGAGGCTCACAGGTACCGGCTCTTTATCACAAGCTTACTCGCCCCGGCATTGCTGGGGTTTTTTTTGGCTTTTTTCTGAGTCAAGCCGCTTGCCTTGTATCAGTCCGGCTTTGTCAGGCTGGATAAACGCACTTTCTGAGTGATAGCACCATAATATTGGGTGTAAGATGCCCGCCTGCTGTTTTTCACTGTTGTGGTGAGGCAGTGGGTGAGCTGGCTGCTATAGGGCTATATGCGGCTGTCGGAGTATGTACTGTTATGCCCGGTAGCGATTAATCTTTGCGTGTATCAGTTGGGAAGTACATCGGTGATTGATGTGCTACCATCGGTGCCGTTCTGTTCCGTTGATTCGGGCTGGGCGTAGCGCAGAGTGTATGGTCTGGCTATTTCTTTTATCTGAATTCATAACATGTGCGCGCATGCTGCTAGTCATAGATAACTACGATTCATTTACCTACAACGTGGTGCAATACCTGGGTGAGCTGGGGGCAGAGGTACAGGTGTACCGTAATGATGCCATCACCCTGGCTGAGATAGAGGCGCTGGCACCACGGCAGCTGGTCATCTCGCCAGGCCCCTGTACCCCGGATGAAGCGGGGGTGTCGGTGGCGGCGATGGCGCATTTTGCTGGCCGTATTCCGGTGCTGGGGATCTGCCTGGGCCATCAGAGCCTGGCGCAGGCCTTTGGCGGCAAAGTCGTCCGGGCCCGGCAGGTGATGCATGGTAAAACCTCGCCGGTGTTCCATAACGGTGAGGGGGTGTTTGCGGGCCTGCCCAACCCGGTGACGGTGACTCGCTACCACTCGCTGGTGGCGCAGTGGGAAACCTTGCCCGACTGCCTTGAGGTGACCGGCTGGACTCAGCATGCCGATGGCAGCCCGGATGAAATTATGGGGTTGCGGCATAAAACGCTGGATGTGGAAGGGGTACAGTTTCATCCCGAATCGATCCTGACAGAGCAGGGCCATGCATTGCTGGCCAATTTTGTGAAGCGCAACGGATAAACAGTGAGGCTTTGTGATGGGTATTAAACAGGCGCTGGCAAGTGTCGTGGCAGGTCAGAGTCTGACGGCTGCCGAGATGAAAGCGGTTATGCATCAGATTATGACCGGCCAGGCGACGGACGCGCAGATTGGTGGTCTGTTGATCGCGCTGCGCATGAAAGGTGAGACCGTAGACGAGATTACCGGTGCCGCTGAGGCGATGCGGGCACTGGCAACACCGGTGCATATCCAGGCGGCCAATGCGGTGGACATTGTCGGCACCGGCGGTGATGGTGCAAATCTGTTTAATGTCTCCAGTGCCTGCTCCTTTGTGGTGGCAGCAGCAGGAGGCCACGTAGCCAAGCACGGTAACCGTTCGGTGTCATCCAGCTCCGGTTCGGCAGATTTGCTGGAACAGGCGGGGCTGAATCTGATGCTCAGTCCGGAGCAGATCGCCCAGTGTATCGATGAGATCGGGGTGGGCTTTATGTTTGCGCCGCAACACCATAGCGCAATGAAACATGCGATTGGCCCGCGCAAAGAGATGGCGCTGCGTACCCTGTTTAATATCCTCGGCCCACTGACCAATCCAGCCGGTGCCCGTCATTACCTGCTGGGTGTCTTTGATGCTGCCTTGTGTCGGCCGATGGCCGAAGCGCTGCGGGCGCTGGGGGCTGAACGGGCGATGGTGGTCTGTGCCGAGGAAGGGCTGGATGAGCTGTCACTGACCGGTGCCAGTCAGGTGGCGGAGCTGAAAGATGGCGAGGTGCGTGAGTATCAGCTCAGCGCTGAAGATGCGGGTCTGCAGCGCCAGTCGCTGGACGGTTTGCAGGTTGAGGGCTCGGCAGAGAGTCTGGCGCTGATCCAGGCAGCGTTTGCCGGTGAAAACGCCAAAGCAATGGATATGATCGCCTTCAATGCTGGTGCTGCGATCTATGTTGCGGGGTTAGCGTCAACGCTGCCAGAGGGTGTTGATAAAGCGCGGGCGACCATGCTCGATGGCTCCGCCGCCGCCAAAATGAAACAGCTGGCTGCGTTCAGCCAGGCGTTTGCGAACTAAGTCGCCTTAATCAGGTGACGTACTACAGGTGAAAAACTGATGTCTGATACACCGACTATTCTGAAAAAAATTCTGGATCGCAAGCGTGAAGAAGTGCAGGAGCGCTCCAGTCGGGTGTCGATTGCTGAGCTGGAAGCCTGCATTGAAGCGATGCGTGGCACCGATCAGGACCCGCGTGGTTTTGCTGATGCCATGGCGGCCAAAATTGCGGCCGGTCAGTCGGCTGTGATTGCCGAGGCGAAAAAGGCCAGCCCGTCCAGGGGGCTGTTACGCGAAGATTTTGACCCGGCTCAGATTGCGCGCTCTTATGAGGCGGGCGGTGCGACCTGTCTGTCAGTATTGACCGACGCGGACTACTTCCAGGGTAGTGAAGATTATCTGCGTACTGCCCGTGCTGCCTGTTCGCTGCCGGTGATTCGTAAAGACTTTATTGTTGATCCTTACCAGGTGTATGAAGCCCGTGCTATGGGTGCGGATTGCATCCTGCTGATCGTCTCCGCGCTGGAAGATGATCAGATGATGCGGCTGAATAATCTGGCTCGCCGTCTGGGTATGGATGTGCTGGTTGAAGTGCATGGCGCAGATGAGCTGGAGCGAGCGCTGCAGCTGGATAACCGCCTGATCGGTATTAATAACCGAAATCTGCACACCTTTGAGGTGACGCTGGACAACACCTATGATCTGCTGGCGAAAATTCCGGCAGACCGGATTGTGGTCACCGAAAGCGGTATCCGCGAGCGCGCTGATGTTGAAGCGATGCGGGCACATAATGTACACAGCTTCCTGGTCGGCGAGGCATTTATGCGCGCAGATGAGCCAGGTACCAAGCTCAAAGCCCTGTTTGATTGAGAGGAAGATCCATGTCGATGAATGTAAATGTACAGTGGGATGGTGATCTGAGCTTTAAAGGCTCTACTGGTTCTGGTTTTGAGATCATGATCGATGGCGAGCAGAAAAAAGGTGCGCGCCCGCTGGAGATGATACTGCTGGGTCTGGGTGGTTGTGCCAGCTACGACGTGATCAGTATTCTGAAAAAAACCCGCCAGGATGTGGTGGACTGCGTGGCCCAGATTGAGGCTGAGCGTGCAGATACAGTGCCGTCTGTGTTCACCAAGATTCATGTGAAATTTGTGGTCAGTGGTCGTAATCTGAAAGAAAACCACGTTAAACGCGCGGTGCAGCTGTCAGCAGAAGAATACTGTTCAGCATCGCTGATGCTGGAGAAGGGTGGCGTTGAGATCAGCCATAGCTTCGAGATCATTGAAGTCGAGTAAGCTGAGATTAGCCTGCAGTAAAAAAACGACCGGTGGGTCGTTTTTTTGTGCCTGCTAATACGTGTTGTGAGGTGGTGTATAACAACAGGGTCTAACGGTTGGTGGTAAATTAACCGGCAGTTAACACTGGCTGTTCTAGCCTTCAGGCAAGAGGCTTATATGCCTCTGGCTGGAGGTTGTTATGCGTGTCTTTGTTTTAGTGTGTGTGGTGATGCTCGGTGGCTGTGCAACCCTCAGCCGGGATCAGTGTCTGGAATCTGACTGGCAGGCGATTGGGCGTGCCGATGCCCGGGTTGGCTACCAGACCTCCCGGCTGGAGGAGCACCGCAAAGCCTGCTTTGATCATGGCGTGCAGCCTGATTATGAGGCGTATAAGCAGGGGCATGCGCAGGGGCTGGTCAGTTACTGTACCTTTAAAGGGGGCTTCAAGGCTGGCTACGGTGGCTATCGTTATTATCAGCTCTGCCCGGCAGTCGTCGAGGCCGAATTTCTGGATGGTTATGAAATGGGCCGTGATATCTATCGCCGTCAGGAGCACTTTGAGTTGCTCTATGAAAGCCGCTTCCATCGTGGCCACCACGGCTTCCATGGTCTGCATTTCGGCGGGCATCACTGAATGTGCTGTTGCTGATGGCCCCAGAGCCTGGGCAGCGTGACTGGCTGAACGTGAATTATACCGGCAGGTGGTTGCGTGACTGTTGCTATCCAGAAACTGGAGGGGTAGAATGCGCCCCTCAAATTTCCTCCTTGCTTTCGGCAATTAGTAAGTCCTGTCTCTTATACACATCTCCGAGCCCACGAGACCGAGGCTGATCTCGTAT
>OJDH01000017.1_pt1 | contig 140788 bp, 123 predicted proteins | sample 1592761 | NCBI WGS metagenome assembly OJDH01 (sample SAMN05416855, study PRJEB24817) | seawater metagenome | isolation source: Sea water | place: Canada:Atlantic | collected 2013-11 | reverse complement strand
CGAGCTGGGTTTAGAACGTCGTGAGACAGTTCGGTCCCTATCTGCCGTGGGCGTTTGAGAATTGAAGAGGGCTGCTCCTAGTACGAGAGGACCGGAGTGGACGAACCGCTGGTGTTCGGGTTGTTATGCCAATAGCATTGCCCGGTAGCTACGTTCGGAACTGATAACCGCTGAAAGCATCTAAGCGGGAAGCAGGCTTTGAGATGAGTTCTCACTGGAGCTTTAAGCTCCCTAAAGGGTCGTTGGAGACTACAACGTTGATAGGTTGGGTGTGGAAGTGCTGCGAGGCATTGAGCTAACCAATACTAATTACCCGTGAGGCTTAACCATACAACACCCAAGTGGTTTTGTAAGTAAGTTTGACAAACATCACGCATAACATAGTGATGAATAAGAGATAATGTATTTATAACTCGTAAAAGAGTTCAGCTTTCTAAGATTTTTAAGTGTGTTGATACACGTCGCTCTTTGCCATCCATGGCACCGCGACACTAGTGTGTCCATACACGTTGTTTTTTGTCTAGCGACAATAGCGACATAGTCCCACCTGATCCCATTCCGAACTCAGTAGTGAAATGTGTTAGCGCCGATGGTAGTGTGGGAGTTCCCATGTGAGAGTAGGACATTGCTAGGCTTCTATTAAGAAAAGCCCGTTACTGATGTGACGGGCTTTTTGCTGTTTGGCGTTTAAATAAACAGCAGTTTAAACTGTGAGTTTTTTGCTATTTAAAATTCTATTAAGGTCGTTCTTAGCCATCCTCAGTAATTGCTCTAGCATTTCACTACTAACCTACATTCATGTACGTCAAAAACCGTTACTGTTTTGATGTGCTTGGTGTTTCAAAGTTTACCTGAATATCTTATTCGAGCGATCTCTGCTTTCAGCTATAAACACAGAGAACTGCGTTATCCAGCAGCCAATTCCTGATAATAACCTTTCTATATTCTATTTTTGAATAAAAAAGCCGTTTCTATTCTTTTTCATTTACTACTGTTCCGTCTATTCTTGCTTCATTAATTAAAGATGAGCGTATAGTCGACATGCTGCCGGAAAAGCAAAACTTAAATCAAACAATGTTAGATACCAATCAATTGGCGTCTTTTAAGCAAAGTATCAATGATCTTTCTCCACTTCAATTAGCGTGGGCTAGTGGCTATTTAGCTGCAAAGGCTGAAAGTATTACTAGTATAGAAATACCTGCTACAACGTCTAGTGTCGCAGCTGCAACGTTGACCATCTTATACGGTTCACAAACTGGCAACGCGAAAGGTGTTGCGAAAAGCTTAGCTGCAAAAGCAAGTGCTGAAGGTTTAAACGTTGAATTGAAAAGCATGGGTGAACTTAAACCTAAAGCAATTAAAAACCTTACTCATTTACTTATTGTTGCAAGTACTAATGGCGAAGGTGAAGCGCCAGATGATGCCATTGCTCTACATGAATTTTTAGCGTCTAAAAAAGCGCCTAAACTTGACCACTTGCATTACAGTGTTTTGGCACTAGGTGATACAAGTTATGAATTTTTCTGCCAAACAGGAAAAGACTTTGATCAATTCCTAGAAAAATTAGGCGCGAAAAGAATTACTGAACGTGTTGATTGTGACGTTGATTATGATGTAGAAGCTGGTACATGGTCTGCAAATGTTATTGCCCAAGCTAAAAAGTTACTTGATGTCGATAAGCCTTCTAGCAATGTTGTGCCACTAGCCAATGTTAGTAGCGTAGAAGAGCAATATACTAAACAGATGCCTTATACGGCAGAACTATTACTTAGCCAGAAAATAACAGGCCGCGACTCTGCTAAAGATGTACGCCATGTTGAAATCGATCTTGGTGATTCAGGGATTACTTATCAAGCAGGTGATGCGTTAGGTGTTTGGTTTGAAAACTCTTCAAATCTTGTAAATGAGCTTATCTCTGCGTTGGGTTTAAATAGTCAAGAAATGGTGTCTGTTGTAGGTGAGAGTATTGAATTAGCAACAGCGTTACAGGCTAAGTATGAAATCACACAAACCTCAATTAACTTTGTCGAGTTTTGGGCTAAGTTGGTTGGTAGCGAAAAACTACTCGCTTTGTTAGATGACAAAGCAGCATTAAGAGAATATGCAGCCAATCATCAAGTTGTTGATGTTGTTAAGTCAGAGCCTCTACCCAATGAAGTAAAATTAAATGCACAAACGTTTATTGAAGCTTTAAGAAAGATCACTCCACGATTATATTCTATAGCGTCTGCACAGAGTGAAGTTGAAGAGGAAGTTCATTTAACGGTAGGTCTTGTTCAGTATCAAGCTGGTGATGAAGTTCGTCAAGGTGGAGCATCAGGGTTTTTGGCTAATGGCAGTGAAGAAGGCGGCGAAGTTAAGGTGTTTATAGAGCACAATGATAACTTTCGTTTACCTGCTGACCATGAAACGCCAGTGATAATGATTGGTCCTGGTACTGGTGTCGCACCATTTCGAGCATTTATGCAAGAGCGTGAGGCAACGGATGCAAGCGGTGATAACTGGTTATTCTTTGGTGACCAAACCTTTACTCAAGACTTTCTTTATCAAGTTGAATGGCAAAATTATCTTAAGTCAGGATTGTTAAACAAAATTGATTTAGCATTTTCTCGCGACCAAGCTGAAAAAATATATGTGCAAGACCGTTTAAAAGAAAATGCCAGTGAAGTATTTTCCTGGTTAGAGCGTGGTGCACATATTTATGTTTGTGGTGATATGAGCCGGATGGCAAAAGATGTTGAGTCGGCGTTACTAGAAATTATTTCTGAGCAGGGCCAACTATCTCAAGAACAAGCAACTACCTATTTAAAAGATTTACGTAACGCTAAGCGTTATCAGAAGGATGTATACTAATGACTGACTTAACAAAAGAAAATCAAGCCAATGGCCCGTTAATCGTTGAAGGTAAACATGCTGATAACGAAAGACTAAAAGCAGAAAGTAATTACTTACGTGGCACTATTGTAGAAGATTTAAAAGACAATGTTACAGGTGGTTTTACTGCTGATAATTTTCAGTTGATAAGAACCCATGGCATGTATCAGCAGGATGATCGCGATATTCGTAATGAGCGTACTAAGCAAAAGCTTGAGCCATTACATAACGTGATGTTACGTGCTCGTATGCCCGGCGGTATTATCACGCCAACGCAATGGTTAGCAATCGATAAATTTTCTCGTGAAAAAACCAGTTACGGCAGTATTCGCATAACAACTCGTCAAACATTCCAGTTTCATGGTGTTTTAAAGCCGAATATTAAGCTAATGCACCAAACGCTAAATGAGTACGGTATAGATTCAATTGCTACCGCTGGTGATGTTAACCGTAATGTTCTTTGTACTACTAACCCTGTTGAATCTGAGCTTCATCAAGAAGCTTATGAGTGGGCGAAGAAAATTAGTGAGCATCTATTACCTAAAACTCGTGCTTATGCTGAAATTTGGTTAGACGGTGAAAAAATCGAAGGTGGTACAGAAACAGGTGAAGTAGAACCTATTTTAGGTCCTAATTACTTACCACGTAAATTTAAAACTACGGTTGTTATTCCTCCGCAAAACGATGTTGATGTTCATGCCAATGACCTGAACTTTATTGCCATTGCTGACAATGGCAAGCTGATTGGTTTTAACGTGTTAGTTGGTGGTGGTTTAGCTATGACACATGGCGATAAATCAACCTACCCACGTAAAGCAGATGACTTTGGTTTTGTTGCCTTAGAAAATACCTTAGACGTTGCTGCTGCTGTAGTAACAACCCAACGTGATTGGGGAAATCGTGTTAACCGTAAGAATGCGAAAACTAAATATACGCTTGATAGAGTTGGTGTTGATACTTTTAAAGCTGAAGTAGAGCAACGTGCTGGTATTAAATTCTCAGAAAGTCGCCCGTATGAATTTACTGGCCGTGGTGACCGCATTGGTTGGACTGAAGGTTTTGATGGTAAGCATCACCTAGCATTGTTTATTGAGAACGGACGTTTGTTAGATAATCCTAATGCGCCATTAAAAACAGGTATGGCTGAGATTGCGAAAGTTCACAAAGGTGATTTTCGTATGACAGCAAACCAAAATATTATCATTGCGGGTATTGCAAGCGAAGATAAAGCAGATATTGAAAAGATTGCTCGTGCTCATGGCTTGATGGCTGACAACGTTTCTGTACAGCGTAAAAACTCAATGGCTTGTGTAGCATTTCCTACTTGTCCGTTAGCGATGGCTGAAGCGGAAAGGTATTTACCGGGTTTAGTCACCGACGTTGAAGCCATTCTTGCAAAGCACGATGTAGCGAATGAAAGTATTATTTTACGTGTTACGGGTTGTCCTAATGGTTGCGGTCGCGCCATGCTAGCTGAAATAGGCTTAGTTGGTAAAGGCCCGAGCAAATACAACATGCATTTAGGTGGTAATACTGCTGGTACTCGTGTACCGAAAATGTATAAAGAAAACCTCAATGAAGCTGATATTTTGCAAGAAATTGATAGTCTTGTTGCACGTTGGGCCTCAGAACGTAACAACGATGAAGCATTTGGCGACTTTGCTATTCGTGTTGGCATTATTAGTGAAGTAAAAGTGAGTAAGCGAGATTTTCATGACTAATATTATTAAAGCGAGCACAACGCCTGTGATCAATAATAAGTTTCCTGCCTCATTGCCTGAACCTTGGCTAAAGCAATGGAATGAGTTATTAGAAAAGCAGACAGCGACTCAGCGTGTTGAATGGGCAATGGAAAATTTACCTTCGCAGTTTGTTTTGTCATCTAGCTTTGGTATTCAATCTGCAGTAATGCTGCACATGTTGACAAAAATAGATGCCAATATTCCGGTGTTAATTACCGACACTGGGCATTTATTTCCTGAAACTTATCAGTTTATTGAGCAGTTAACTGATCGTTTGAGCTTAAATTTACAAGTATTCAGTGCGAAAGAAAGTGCAGCATGGCAACAAGCTAAGTATGGAGAAGAATGGGCAACTGATGAAACGTCTTTAAAAGCCTATAATCGACGCAATAAGGTTGAGCCATTAGAGCGTGGCTTAAGTGAGTTACAAGCGGGTACTTGGTTTTCTGGCGTTAGACGTCAGCAATCAACTCATCGTGAAAGTTTGTCTGTTGTCAGCATTTTACGTGGTCGTTTTAAAGTACATCCGATTATTGATTGGTCAAATAAAGATGTTCACCAGTATTTAACTGCGAATAACTTGCCATATCACCCATTGTGGGAAGAGGGTTATGTATCCGTTGGAGATGTTCATAGTACGCGGCCATTAAGCGCAGGTATGGATGAAAGTGATACGCGATTTTCTGGTATGCAAAGAGAATGTGGTTTACATACCGATGGTGATGGTATTTAAATCGTGATGATGGGGAGCATATTAACTATGTTCCTCATTACTCAACCTTTAATATTCAATAGTAAAATTTTCTGCTAATTGTGCTTTAACGGCAGTTAAAAAATTCAAATCAGCATTATCTGCAATCAATCTTGCCAGTTCAGTTCCTATCGCTGTAAATTTATAAAAAGTTAAAATACAATCTGCTTTTTTAGCAATAAAGTTCACCGATTTGCCATTATAGTAAAATTGAATTTGATCATTTTTATCGAGCGAATGACTCTCTGTTTCTTGCTCAAATAACAAATGGTTATCAGCTAAAGTTAATATGTCTGCATAGCTGAGACTAGCAAGGTTTAAGTCAAGTCGTTGCTGACGCTGTTTGTTGAAAAAATTTAACAATTTAGGCGTTTGATAAGCGCCGGTAATAATACGAATATTTTTTTTACGTGAGTCAGTCATTGATATACTGCAAGCTTTAGCAAGTAACTTTGCTTCACCAATGCTCATTGTTCTAAAAGCTTTTAAGGTTTTTAATGAAAATGAACCTGGCTGTGAAACTTCACCCGCCAAGATTTTAGCCCACAAGTCTTGCATCGTTTTGTTGCTAATACCTTCAGCAAGTGTGATAAAGCTACTAAACCAATCTTGATCTGTACGATCGGCAATAGTGCTGTCTGAACAGTATTTTATCGCGCGTAATGTAATTGCTTCAATATTTTGTTGCTGCCGTAATTCATGTGACTTAATGCGCCGAAATGATCTATCCTCTATTGGAGCCTGTTTTTCCTCCGGTAAAAAAGCGCCGTCTAAAGAAAATTTTCGTGCCAAGCCAAATAACTGCTTTTGAGCGGAATTATTGGCAGAATTTTTTGAAGTCGAGTTTTCTTCTGTAGTCAGAGGTTTGTTTTCAACAACGATTGAGCTATTTTTCTCTAATGTATTGGCTAGCACTTTCTTTTGATCAGCAGGTGGTGGAGTCACATTATCCCCTCTAAATGTTAATAGCTAGTTAAGCAGTAAACATAACATTGCTAGGATGTTTATTATAGCGTAAATAAAATTTTCATTATTCGTGTTATATTTTATCTGTAACTTTATATGAAGTAATTATTTACTATTATTTTATAAGTACTTAAATTTAATTCCTTTGAGTTTTATTGTACAAAAGAACTAAATATTTCATTTTTTGGTTAAATATTAAAATATTAGTTTAACGAATTGTTGAATAATCCTTATCTGACTTTTATTATGTACATATCTATGATGACAATTTTTTACAAATTGATGATCAAAAACTAGTTGTTGTTTACTAGTGCATTGAGGGTAATATGCAAGTTTCCGAAAATACGAGTGATGACTTTTTATTTATCGATGACAGTGATGAAGACGAAATACTGGATTCAACCACAGGTGATACATGGAAAGTATTGATTGTTGATGATGATCCTGAAATTCATTCTGTTACCCAACTCGCCTTATCTGATTTGGTCGTTCTTGGCCGACATTTAGAATATTTACATGCCTATTCCGGCAAAGACGCTTGCAAACTTATTGAAGAAAATGAAGATATTGTATTAGTTTTACTTGATGTAGTAATGGAAAGTGACGATGCAGGCCTCATGGTTGTCAAACATATTAGAGAGCAATTAGCACGTGACGATATACGTATTGTCTTGCGAACGGGTCAGCCAGGTTATGCTCCAGAAGAAAGCGTAATCAAAGATTACGATATCAATGATTATAAAACCAAAACAGAACTTACTCGCCGAAAATTAGTAACCACCGTTTATGCCGCTATTCGTTCCTACCAACAAATTGATTCTGTTACTAAAAACAGAGAAGGTCTTGAAAGAATTATTGGTGCGGCTGCTAATTTACTTGAACAGCATAATGTTCATGGTTATGCCCGCGGTGTTTTGGTTGAGTTTAAAGAACTTGCGGAGTCCCATTCTAGTGTTTTTTGTGCCAGAGGCCAGGGCATTGTCGAAGGCGCTGATGATTTAAGTTTATATATTTTGGGTCAAGATGGTTTAGCTGATGCAAAAGTTGATCAGAAACTTGCCGCTATGGATAATCCTGATGCCATAAGACAAATTACTAGCTGTTTTCAACAGAAACAACATTTCTTTACCGCTAACTCGACATCATTATATTTTGGCAGTGGTGGCTTTAGAGCTGTCATTCATTTAGAACTTACACAAGCGCTATCTGATATTGAAAAACAACTAATTGAAGTATTCTTAACTAATATCGCAACGGGTTATGAAAATGTTCACTTATTTCAAAAGCTTCGTAATGCCGCTTATAAAGATTGGCTGACGGAGTTACCTAATCGATTAGATTTTGTAAACTTGTTAGACGAATTTTGTCGAAGCGATGACGAAGAGCTTGTTGCTGCGCTAATTGATATTAATCATTTTAGTGATATTAATGATGGGCTTGGTCAAGACATTGGTAACCAGTTATTGATGGCTGTTTCCACTCGTATACGTAGTGTTAGCGATAAAAATCAATTAGCGCGTATTGGCGCTGATGTGTTTGGCATTATTGGTCCCAAAAGTATTGTAAACCCTGAAACACTAACCGCACTATTTAGTCGGCCATTTGCCGCTGGAGAGCAAAACCTTCCAATTAGTGCTTGTTTTGGTTTTTGTTCCAAAACATCTGCAGGGGTCAGAGGGGTTAAAGTCTTAAATCAAATTAACATAGCGTTAAATTTGGCAAAAAAATCCCAACAAGACCCATTTGTATATTATCAGCAAGAAATGGAAGACAAGACGCTTTGGCGTCTAGGCATGATTAGACAACTACGAACTGATTTTGCTGATAACCGTTTAGCCTTATGGTATCAACCACAATTAAGTTTAGCGACGGGTAAAATTATTGGCGCTGAAGCTTTATTACGTTGGAAAACCGCTGAAGGTAAGTTTATTTCGCCAGCTGTCTTTATTCCGTTAGCAGAATACTCAGGCTTGATTATTGATATTGGTAATTGGGTTGTTGAGCAAGCTTGTATGTTACTGAGAGAGCTTGCAGAGAAAAACTTTGAAGATGTCAGTATCTCAGTTAATGTTTCAATTCCACAGTTTAAACGTGATAATTTTGTCGATAATATTATCAAAGCAACGCAATTAAATAATGTTGATCCAAGTAAACTAGAATTAGAAATTACAGAAAACGTATTGATGGATGAGCCACAAGTTATTATTGATGCTTTAGTAGAATTAAAAGACAAAGGTATTAGTATTGCTCTTGATGATTTTGGTACCGGTTTTTCCTCATTAAGTTACTTGCAAAAATTGCCATTAGACCGACTAAAAGTTGATCGTTCATTTGTTAAAGATATTGCTGAATCCGGAGGCTCTATTATTGCCGGTACTATTATTAATTTAGGTAAACAAATGAACCTTAAAGTGATTGCCGAAGGTATTGAAAGTATTGAGCAAGAGGTTCAACTTAAAGCGTTAGGCTGTGATGAAGTTCAAGGTTTTTATTACGCTAAGCCAATGCCGGCAGATGAGTTTTTTACACACTTAGAAAAAACTAACCGATAGCACACTTAGTTATTAATCTGTTAAACCGATAACATGAGTGTTATCGGTTTTTTTATCCCTTAAAGTGCTTGTTCTGGCGCTAGCTTTTCTTTGTATCTAAATTCATTATCAATTGCTGGTGCGTACGGCATAATAAATGTAAGTAGCAGTGAGCAACAAGCAAAGCCTGCTCCGACATAAAACACCCATGATGAGTTAATTATCCATACCATACCCAATAGTGCAGGTATTACTACGGCCGCAATATGGTTTATTGAAAAGCTAACGCCTGCGCTAGCGGCGATATCTTCTGGCAACGCAATTTTTTGAAAGTAAGTTTTTATTGCAATGGCTAAAGCAAAAAATAAATGGTCAATAACATATAATACAGCTGCAATATTCGCATTCTCGACTAAACCGTAAAGAATAAATAGAATAACTAAACCAATATACTCAAATCGTAAAACGCTACGTTCACTTACCTTTCCGATAAATTTGCCTATTTGTGCGGCAAAAAGCCAATTAAAAACGTAGTTTATTAGAAATAGGGCACTGACATCCGCAACACTATAATGAAATTTTTCTACCATTAAGAAGCCTGCGAATACGACAAATATTTGTCGACGGGCACCACTAAAAAATGTCAGCGCGTAAAAAAGCCAGTAACGTTTTCGTAAAATAAGTTTTCTTGTTTGTTCAGCTGGCTGTGGAAAGTGTGGAAATGACACGACTAAAAATAAAGTAAATAGTAAGGCAATACCGCCGAATAATATATAAGTTGATTTATAACTCCAACTAAAATACTCCATCAATATCCAAATGCTGCTAAAAGCTAACAGAGAAGCGATTGATTTTATTGATAAAGCACGGCCTAAAAAATGTGCGGTTTTATCTTTACTTATCCACTGTAACGTTAATGACTGATTAACCGTTTCAAAATAGTGAAAACCAACAGACATTATAATAGTTGTTAAATATAAGCCAATTACCGAGGGGAAGAATCCTGTTGCGGCAACACCAATGCTGGTTAACCCTAAAGAAATTAAAGCAAGTTTCTGCTCTTTAATAAAAAACAAAACGTAAATAACAGTAAAGGCGAGAAAACCAGGCACTTCGCGTAAACTTTGTAACATGCCAATCTCTACACCGGTAAAGTTAGCTTTTTCAACGACAAAGTTATTCAGTAAAGCCATCCAGACAGAAAAGACCAAGGGCATAATAAATGCCATGGCGAGTAATAGATTTTCTGGGGTACGTAATTTCGCATTTAGCGACATTTTTGATCCAGTTTAATAGAATAGTAAGACACACTATTGTATGTTAATTGCCTGTAAAACACACGATAACTAGGCGAGGGGGATATTTTATAACCACCTTTGCGCGTAGAATATTGTGATTGTTAATGCACTTTACTATGAAACATGACGGAAATAGATATGAATATTAATAAGCTCGCTGAAGAAAATTATAACTGGGTTGAGCGAATGGGTTGGCACAACAAAACAACTTTAGAGGCGTTAGCGCTAGTAGCTTCTGAAGTAGGGGAAGCGATTAATGAGTGTCGAGGTGAAAAGCCAACAGCTGAATTCCCTGAAGAGCTTGCAGATATTGTATTAAGAGTATTAGATATTGCTCACTGGCAAGGAATAGATATGGAAAAAGAGTTAAAAGCAAAAATGTTGAAAAATGAACAAAGAGGCACCCGCGGACGAATGAAGTAATTGTTCGCGGTATTTTTTATGAATAGCTATTAAAGTCTGTTGTTACTTTTTGTGCATGACGGTAAGTGCAGTGTTGCCGTGCAGCCACCTGATTCATTATCAGTAATAGCAAAGCCACAATTGTATTGCTGACAAATATCCCTTACGAGCAATAAACCAAGCCCATATCCTTGATTAGTATGAACTTGATTAAGGCCAGTGCCTGTATCGATAATTCTTAAGCGACTCTTATCCGCTTCAATAATAATTTTGCCATCAAGGGTGTAAGCAAAGGCATTTTTAATTAAGTTTCCTAAAAGCATGTTAAAGGCGGTTGTTGGTATTTTAACTTCAGGCTCGGTGAGTAAATCTAACTGCCAAGTAATATTTTTGTCTTTAATTAAATGCAGATGGTCTTCAGCCAATGAAGTAAGTTGCTCTTTAGTGATATTTCTTACTTTCAATTCAAGTTCGTCAACAGGCTTGGTTAAGTTTAATAAGGTTTCAATAAATTCATTCATCTCAAGGCTAGCTTTAATTAACCTTTTATGTTGTTTGTCTATGAATGCTTTATCGTCAGACTCACCTAGCAATGCTACTGCACCCGTTATCACGGTTAGTGGCGTTCTCAATTCATGACTAGCATAACGATTAAATGAACGTTCGCGCTCAACTAGGCTTTGAATACGCTGTTGATACGCATTGAAGGTGTCGACCATGCCTTTTAACTCACTGGTTTGTGTACCTTTAGGTAACGATATTGGCGTCAAATCTGTTGAACTTTTCTTAGCGAGTGCTTTAGCAAAAGTTGAAATGGGCTTAGTAAGCTTATCGGCGATGGTTAGTACCACTGATAAACTAACAATGAGTAATACTAGCGAGATTAAAAACTGTTTTGATAAAGTATCAAACAGCTGTTCTTCACTAAGTTCATATAGTGAATTATCTAACGCCAGTATGGCATCAACTGATTCACCGTTGATCTGTAGTTTCTTTTTCATAATGAAGTGGGCTTCAATATCAGAAGCCATTGGAACTTCAATAGCTTGTTCATAAGCAATTAAAGTAGGGTCAGGGAACTCCTTTGGCAGTGCACTAAAGTCAAAGTAAACTCTAGGACTAGGATCAAATACAGTGTTTCCCTGAGTAATCACCTCTTTGTACGGTAAAGCGGTTATGTCGCTCCCCTTCAAGGTTTTTTCTGAAAAGCTTACCAAATTAAGTAGCTTGTTTTCAGCATAGATATGCTCAAGATCTTCAGTAGTGAATTCAAATACTGAGGCATGAATGATAATGATTGCGGCGGCAACAATAGAAAAATACAAAAACGTTAAACGCTTTGCAGAATGAAATATCTTCATCATAGTTGTTTGCTTAAGACTCTAGTTTTAATTGATAACCTACTTTGGGAATTGTATGGATGTAGGCATGTTTAAATGGCTTATCTATTTGGCTACGCAGCTGATAAATATGGTGACGCAAAACATCGTCCTCGGGGCTGTCGTCTTGCCATACTTGGTTAATTATTTCGTCACGTGACGCGATATCTGGTGCACGCAACATCAGTGTTTTCATGATAGTAAATAGTGTCTGGTTTAACTGAAATGTGCATTCATTTCTACGTAACGTTCTACTGGCCAAGTCTAGTGTTAAATTAGAAAAGGTGATGGCCTTCGTTGCGGCATTGCCTGATTTTCTTTTATACAGTGCATTTAGGCGAGCGGCCAAAATATTCAAATCAAAAGGTTTTACTAAGTAGTCATCAGCGCCGTGTTCAAAGCCATCAAGTATGTCGTTATTACTATCTCTTGCTGTCAGCATCAATACTGGTGTGTCGATACCATGTTTACGCAGTTTTTGGCAAACACTTAAACCATCAAGGTGCGGCAGCATCACATCAAGAATGATCACATCATAGTGATTGTTGTTTGCCAACTCAAAGCCTTGCAAACCATCTCTGGCATAATCAAGCTGAAAGCCTTTTATTTCAAAGAAATCAAAAATGATCCCTGCAATCTCCTGATGATCTTCTACCAACAATATCTTCATAACCAACCTATCGACGTCTAGCAATGTAGTGCAACTGACGTTTTAGACACAAATATTCTAAATAGTTCGATGTAGAAAAAATGTCAGCAACTTTTTTGCGACATTCCGCTAGCTACACTCCTGCATTCATTGGTTGAACCATTAACCAAATTAGCCATTTCTAAACGCTTTTAGTAGGAGTGAATGTTGAATAGCATAATCATAAAAAAATATAAATTCCCGACAATCAAATTAACCGCAAACCAATTGTTAATTCTGGTAAGTCTTTATTTTACGTTAGTTTTAAATCAACCGTTTTTATCGGGATTTATGGGGGCGATAGTAAAGTTAGAGCAATACCAGTGGTTATTTTTACTATCAGTACCGGTTTTACTTTTTAATTTGATAGTGCTGCTTTTATCGTTTTTTTCGCTTCGATTCGTGATGAAACCGGCATTAATTATTTTAACATTGGCTTCCACTTTGGTGTTTTATGGCACATTAAATTATGGTGTGGTATTTGATTACGGCATGATTGAAAACTCAGTAGAAACCAACAGCTCAGAAGCGTTATCGTATCTTAATGCTGAAGTAATGATGTTCTTTTTCTTTGTTGGTGTATTGCCTGCTGCCTTTATAGCTTTGGTGAGAATTAACTATCAACCGCTTTTAAAAGAAAGTTTACAACGTTTAAAATTGTTGACCGTTTCTGTATGCGCTGTTTGCCTTATCGCTTATGCGTTTTATCCTAGTTACTCTGCCGTGGCGCGCAATAATAACTACTTAAAGAAATATATTGTGCCATCACAGTACTTGAGCAGTGGATATAAGTACGTGCGAGATTCATTATTTTATCGTGATATGACGTTTGAGGTTCTTGATGAAAAACCAAAACTTTCGGCTGTTGAACCAGGAGTAAAACGAGTTACTGTAATGGTAGTTGGCGAAACTGCCCGAGCAAAAAACTTTTCGCATAATGGTTATAGCAAAGTGACAAACCAATTTACTCAACCTTATGATGTGGTTTCATTTCAAGATATGACATCGTGCGGCACTGCCACCGCGGTCTCAGTACCTTGTATGTTTTCATCCTTACAGCGAGATAACTTTGACCGCAGAACCGCTGATAACCAACAAAACTTAGTCGATATAGTCGCGCTTGCCGGCGTTGACGTTCTTTGGGTTGATAATAATGGCTGTAAAGATGTATGCAAACGCGTTAATACTATTAACATTGATGTCACACAAAACAGTCCCTTTTGTGATGGCGAGTATTGCCAAGATGGTATCTTGCTTAAGCCATTGCGTGAGAAATTATCTAATTTAACTAGCGATTCAACATTAATTGTTTTGCATATGATGGGCTCACATGGCCCGACATATTTTAAACGTTATCCGAATGAAAATATTATCTTTACCCCTGAATGTGCACGCAGTGATATTCAAAACTGCAGTGCTGAGCAGTTAACTAATACTTATGATAATACCATTGCCTATACAGACTTTGTTTTATCACAGGTTATCAATAGTCTAACAACCTTGCCTGATAACATTGAAGGCTCAATGCTATATGTTTCTGATCATGGGGAGTCTTTGGGGGAATCAGGCGCCTACCTTCATGGTTTTCCCTATGCGTTATCACCAATTGAACAACGTGATATCCCTATGTTGGTTTGGTTACCAGAGCAACAAACACAACAACAATGTTTAAAGAAAATAGCGCATGAACAAGCGTTTAATCATGATAATATTTTCCATAGTATGCTTGGGCTGTTAAATGTCGAAAGTACGAGTTACCAGCAAGCATTAGATATTTTTTCGCAGTGTGCATCACCCCTTAATGATCCTGCATTGCAATTAACACAAATTGAAGAGACTGAATGATGTTTGAGCCAAGTAATAAGAAACAAGGTTTTTCTCGACTAGTTGCAGCATTTGCGAATACCTGCAAAGGGCTTGTTTGGATGACTAAAAATGAGGCTGCGTTTAAGCAAGAATTAATATTGAGCTTTATGCTTATTGTGCTGAGTTGTTATTTAGATATCAGCTTTAAAGAACAAGCAATATTGATCATTTCATTACTGTTCGTATTATTTACCGAAACGCTCAATACAGCTATTGAAGCAGTGGTTGATCGTATTGGTTTTGAATATCATGAGCTATCAGGTTTAGCTAAAGACTTAGCTTCTGCCGCCGTTTTTATCAGTATGGTTATCGCCGTCATTATTTGGGTTGCAATATTATTTGGCTAAATAGCGCTTGAATGATGAGGAGAAAGTCAAAGGCTAATGAAGATAAATTTAGTTTTTATATATTTCAGCTTAACTGCAGGCGTTAAGTGTTTTTGTGAATAAAGTTCAGCCTAAGCTCGATGGCTGGCTAATATTCAAAGTCAGGCGAAAGGAATCTTTTCCTTAACATTTTAGTGTATGACATGGGCAAACCTTGTTTACCATTTAAGGTTTTACCAACTTGAAGTATTAATGAATTTTGGAAAGTCGAGTTGAGATATCATGTGTCGTTTCTGTTGTTACTTAATTACGGAAATGACACAAATTTCTGAATACTAACGGTGAAATCTATTTTGGTTATAGTGCTAGGTCAATAACCATCTCACGTAATTCATCTTTTGAAATTGAATTATCATGATTTTTATCAAAACGATTAAAAATGGTTTCGCACATGCGAATGCCTTTATCTTGCAGTAAGCATTCAATCAGTTCTACAAACTCACTTCTATTGATTACACCATCTTTATCTTCATCAAAAACTTCAAATAGTTCATCAACCCACTGATTTAATTCCATCAGTCATCCTCTTTTTGGTGAAATATATCTACTGCTGACTTTATCGTTATTTGAGCAATATGGGAATGATTAATTATGTTATTTCACGTATTTGCTTGTTTTTGCTGCATTAGGCAATTTTTTTATCAATAGAGATCGTCAGGTTACTTAATCATGGATAAATATTAGTTATTTAAAATATTAGGAATTGATCAAAATATTCAATCCCACGACAGGGAAACGGCCTTGTTTTTAGTTTTTTGTACAACCATTGTTGTGTAAATATCGTACTGCTTTTTTCTATCTATCTGAATAGGTTACTTATTTTTATTTGTTATAACTGTTAAATAAATATTTCTTGAACAACCCTACTGGTTATATTATATTCAACCCAAATATATTGTATACAATATATTGGGTTGAATATAATAATAAATAACTATGAGTGCATCTCAATGCACCAGAAGGGATTAACAAATGTCAAAAATAATAAGAAATGGTTTGAAACCGCAAAGAACTCTTGCTGCGATTGCTGTAGGTACAGCATTACTTTTATCTGCGCCTAGCACACTTGCTGCTGATAACTTCAGTGGCACACTAAAAGGTAATGTTAGTGCAAATAGCATCGCAGCAGCTAATGCCACGATCACCATAGTGCATAAGACTAAAGGAATAACTCGTACAGTTACTGCTGATGAACAAGGCAGTTACGTATTGCGTAAACTTCCTATTGGTGAATATAGCGTAACAATCAAAAAACAAGGTTTTCAAATTGATTCGTTTGATATCAACGTAAAAATAGGCTCATCTGCGGTTGTTGACCGAGAGTTGTATGCTTCTGATCAAGGTATTGAGCGAATTGAAGTTACTGGAAGAAACGTTAGCTTTATCGAGCTTGACTCGTCTGACGGTGGTATTGTCGTTACCGCTGATGAGCTAAGTATGCTCCCCGTTGATACCGGCTTTAATAACATGGCTCTTTTAGCGCCAAGTGCCGCGGCAACAAACGGTAGCAACTTTAGAAGCTCTCCGTCAATTGGTGGTAGTTCATCAGCAGAAAATGGTTACTACTTAAATGGTATGAATGTAACCAAAATTAAAACGGGTTTGGGCTCTATCGATTTGTCGTGGGAAGCAATAGCACAAACAGAAATTAAAACGGGTGGTGTTGCCCCTGAATTCGGTAATGCACTTGGCGGCATTGTAAATGCTGTATCGAAGTCGGGTAGTAATGAGTTTAAATTTGGCGTGCAAGCACGAGTTGACCCAGAAGCATTACGCGAACATCACGATGACTTGTTCTACAGTAACGGTGATATTTACACTAACAGCGAAGATGATGAGTCAACATTCACCCGTTACTCAGTTTGGGGTAGTGGCGCAATCGTTCAAGATAAATTGTTTTTCTATGCATTATTGGCTCCGCAAACAGATGATTATGATGATGCTGGCGCTAATACCATTTCTCAAGGTAAATCAAAATCAGATCGTTGGTTCGCGAAAGTTGATTGGTTCATTACTGAAAACCATTCATTGGAATTCACTAGTATTAACTATGAGAACGAAAATAAGTGGAAAACTTATGATTTTGATTGGGCAACAAATGCACGCACAGGTGATGGAACGGCAGCAAAATCTAAAACCGGTGGTGATGTACTCGGTCTTAAATATACAGGTATTTTAAGTGATGATATTTCACTTGAAATTGTAGCAGGCCGTGTGACTGACCAAACTTATAATACCGTTGCAGATGCTCTACCTTGGGTCGGTTCATATCTTTTTGACGGCTATCGTCAATTGAGTCAACACACATCTTCTCGTATTACTGAAAGTGAATTTACTCGCGATCAATTTCGTGCTGATTTAATGTGGGATCTTGAAGATCATTCATTAAAATTTGGTGTTGATTATTACGATACTCATGTTGATCATCAGTCAACTCAAAATGGTATTGGTGATGCTCAAGGCTGGTGGTATATCGAAACGGCAACAGGTACTGACCGCACTGGTTTAGCAGCGGGTACAGGTTATGTTGATCAGCGTATTCGTACCGATTTTTCAGACTCACATATCAAGTCACTTTCGCTTTATGCACAAGACTCATGGCAAGTTAACGATAACCTAGTACTTAATTTAGGTGTTCGCTACAGCGACTTTGTTAATGAAATGTCTGATGGCCAAAAATATGTTGACGTATCAGGGCAGATTGCTCCTCGCTTACAAGCTATATATGACCTAAACGGCGACGGTACTAGCAAAGTTTATGCTACATTTGGTCGCTACTTTCAGCCGGTCTCTGCCAATATGAATATTGTGCAAGGTGGCTCTCGTCGTGATGAACATTGGTATTATGAATTAGACCAAGTTGATGCAGATGGACACCCTGTTATTACCGCTGATGGCTCTCCAAGCCGCGGTGCCCAAGTTGGAACTTTCCTTGCTCAATCAGGCGAAGGCGCTCCTGGCTCTAAAGCAACAAAAGACTTAAAACCTATGTACTCAGACGAGTTTACATTAGGTTACCAAACAGAAGTATTTGACGGTGATATGACCTTCGGTGTTCGCGGTGTTTATCGAGAGTTAAAACGCTCAATTGAAGATGCTGATTTACAAACAGTCTTAAAAAACTGGTATGAAAAAGAAGGTATTGAAGCTAATGGCTGGATTGATGGTTGGATCCTATTTAATCCGGGCGATGGCCTTGATGTGAACTATGACTTTAACGGTGATGGTACGGTTAATAATATAAAACTTTCGGCAGAAGAAATGGGTATGCCGAAATCAGAACGTAAGTATACTGCACTTGAGTTCACCTTAGATGGTCAAGCTACTGACAAAATTAACATTAGTGCTTCATACACTTGGTCGCACTTGTGGGGCAACACAGCGGGCTTAGTGAATGACGATGATAACCAAGCTGATCCAGGTTGGACCGTGTCATATGATTATGCAGGTTTGCAAGATAATGCCGGCGGTAATTTACCAAGTGATCGTCGCCATGCTATCAAGATTTTCGGTTCATACTCAGTAACCGATGACTTTGTGATTGGCCTAAATACCTCAATTGCTGATGGTAAACCAATTAACAAAATGGGTATTCACCCATCTGGCGTTGGTGCATGTGCTGCCGGAATGCCTTGGGAAAGCTGTCCAAGTAATGTTGAACGTGGCCATGGCGACTCATTCTATGACGAAAATGGCAATGCCTCACCACGAGGAAGTGCAGGAACAACAGATTGGACGGTTAAGTTAGATCTATCAGCAAGCTATCGTCATGAGTTGTTTGGTAACGATTTATTGCTTAAGGCAACCGTTTACAACTTGTTAAATGCCGATACTCAAACAACAGTATATCAGCAAGGGTCAATTACCGATGCCGATGGAAATACAGTAGCAGATCCAAACTGGGGCAGAACAACAGGGCGTCAAGGTGCTCGTTATGTTTCATTGGTTGCACGCTATGAATTTTAGTTAGTGCCATAAATATACGAAAAACTTAACCTGTCGAAGTTAAAGCCGCTAACTCTCCCTAGCGGCTTTTTTTATCTTAACTCTCCGAAATTTCTTTATATCTGTATTAATAAACTTAATTATTTTTCTTATTAATCAATGGTTAATGCTTTTATTGATAAATGATTATAAAAACATGTAATAAAGTTGTAATTGCTAAGACTATGTATGGGACGTTTTAAAAGGAAGGCTAAAATGAAATTAAATTGGAAAAGTGTTTTCACTGCGAGTTTACTTACCTGTGCAACCAGTATGACTAGTACTGCGATTGCACAGGGTACTGAAAATCAACAACTCAGTTTGGAAAGTTGTCATGTAAAAGGTATCAGGCAACAAGTGCAGTGCGGTACTTTAGCAACGCCAGAAAATTATACTCAGCCAAACGGCGTGAAAATTGATATTAACTTTGTGGTTTTACCCGCAATAGACAGCAGCCAAGAAAAGTTGCCGCTAATGTTTTTAGCTGGCGGTCCTGGTCAAGCGGCAGCTGAATTAGCCGGACAAATTTATCAAGGTTTTGGCGAGATCAGAAAAACTCGTGACTTGATCCTTATTGATCAACGAGGCACCGGTAAGTCACATCCTTTGCAATGTGATGAGTCATTAGAAATTGACCCTTACACCAGTGTGCCAGAAGATTTTTCGGTTACCGATATCGAACAATGTTTATCACAACTTAACGGTGAGCTAAGCCAATATAATTCAGAGAATGCGATTCGAGACTTTGATGCTGTGCGAGATGCACTGGGTCATCAACAAGTTCATATTTATGGTGGTTCATATGGTACTCGCGCAGGCCTTGTTTATATGCGTATGTTTCCAGAATCTATAAAAAGTGTCGTACTTGACAGTGTTGGTCCTATCGAAGTGCCTATTGGCATATTTGGTCAAAGTGCTGCGCAGTCGTTTACTAAACTAATCGACAATTGCCAAAATGACGAAAGCTGTGCAAGGCAGTATCCTGAGTTGGCTAAAGAATTTGCAGAAATTAGTGCCAAGTTATCTCAAGCACCAATTACCGTTGAAATTGCTCACCCAAGACTCGGGACAAATACAGAATTTACCATCAGTAATGACAAATTTATTTCCACTATTCAAATGCAGTTATATTCAACACAAACGCGCAGTTTAGTGCCGCTGTTGATACATCAAGCTTACTTAGGTGACTTTAAACCATTAGCCGGACTTATTGCACAAGGTGAGGGCGGTATGGGTATTTACATTGCTTTGCACTTTAATATTGTTTGTAATGAAGACTTCCCTAAAATTTCAGCCAGCATGAAAGCGCAAGATGCAGATAATAATTTTGCTAAAGGTATGAGTTTAGAAATGATCGGTAAAGTGTGTGCCGCTTGGCCGACATATCAGCCAAGTGATGACTTTTATCAAAAGGTGACAGCCGATATTCCTACTTTAATATTATCAGGTGAGCTTGACCCGGTTACACCAGCCAGTAATGGCGAAAAGTCAGATAAAAACTTACCAAACAGCCATCATATTATTTCTAAAAACAATGCCCATATTGTTGCTTCAACTCCCTGCGGCATCAATATTGTTAACGAGTTTTTAGAAAAACAAACACCAAACGGACTTGATGAGTCATGTCTACAAGAAATTCCTGATGGGACATTTATGACAGGTTTAAATGGCGGTTCAATGCCTGCAGTCGTTAAAGCATCATCAACTCAAATAAAGGAATAAATGATGATTGAAGTTAATAACTTACACAAAAGCTTTGTTAGCAAAAAAAATACCGTTAAAGCGTTAGATGGTTTGTCTTTTACAGCCAAAGACGGAGAGATAACGGGTATTTTAGGCCCTAATGGTGCAGGAAAAACGACTTGTTTACGTACATTATATGGCTTACTTAAAGCAGACGAAGGCTTTGCCACCATTGATGGCATTAAAGTCACTGAACAGCCCCTTGAAGCGCGAAAACGCTTAGGTATTTTTCCTGATAAATTTGGTTTATATGAACGATTAACTGCCTATGAGCAAGTTGACTATTTCGCCAGCATTCATGGTATGCAAGGCGCAAATAAACATGCAGCTATTGAGCAAATATTTAAAGATTTAGAAATGGGCGAGTTAGCGCATCGCAGAACCGCTGGTTTTTCACAAGGTCAACGAATGAAGGTTACGTTGGCTCAAGCCTTAGTTCATCAACCAAAAAACTTTGTACTTGATGAGCCTACACGTGGCTTAGATGTGATGAGTACACGAATTTTACGTAATCATTTAGCGAAATTTAAAGAGAAAGGTCATTGTATTTTATTCTCTTCTCACGTTATGCAAGAAGTTGCTGCGTTATGTGACCGTGTGATTATTGTTTCTGGTGGCAAATTAGCAGCGCAAGGAACGCCGCAAGAATTGTGTGATTTAGCGGGAGAGAAGTTACTTGAAGATGCGTTTGTGAAATTAATTGGCTCAGATGAAGGGGTAGCGGCATGATGCAATTAAAAGCCTTAATGGTTAAAGAATTTAAAGAAGCTTTTCGTGATAAACGTGCATTAATGGTAGCGATGAGTATGGCATTGATGATGCCAGTTATGATCATGGTAATGCTAAAGGTCGCAATTAAAGAAGCAGTAGATAACCCCGCTGTATATGTGAAATACACTGGCGAACAACATGCACCTAAATTAATTAAAGCATTAAAAGACGAAAACATTTTGTCTTTTGCTGATGTACCTGAAGATGAAGAGCGCAATTGGAATGAACGCAATATTGAATTAACCATTCCTGATAGCTTTAATGAATACATGGCTAATGGTATGCCTATTGAATTAGTTATGCGTGCTGACTATAACGAAAAATCGTTATCTACACCTATTCGCCGTATTAAAGATGTTGTTAGGGCTCATTCGTTAACCATAGGTTATAAACGATTACTGGTGCGCGGCGTTGATATTAAATTATTACAGCCGATAAAATTACTTGAACAAGACACGTCTCTTCCTAGCAGTAATGCGGTGATGATATCGTTGATCTTAGGCGTTTATCTGATGATGGCTGCATTTATGTCAGGTCTTTCAATTGCAATAGATTCAAGTGCCGGTGAGCGTGAGCGTAATGTTTTAGAAATGTTATTGTGTCAGCCGATAAGTACCTTAAAAATAGTATTAGCTAAGCTAACGTGTGCGAGTTCTATTTCAATTATCTCAATTATTTTAATGTTGGTACTGACTTCTGTTGCGATGAACTTTGTTGATCTTACCAAAATTGGCGCAACTTTTAATATTAATGTCGCTACTTTCGCGACACTATTGTTATTGCTAATTCCTGTTTGCTTTCTTGCTGCTTCATTACAGTTATTCTTTTCCTTTCAGGCGAAAAGTTTTAAAGAAGCGCAATCGACTGTCACTATGTTAATTGCAGTACCTAGCATGATCCCTATTGCATTAATGATAATGGATGATAAGCCAGCTTGGGTTAATTGGATGCCAATTTCGGGTCAGTCAATGTTAATGGAAGATGTGTTTAAAGGCTTGCCGGTCGATTGGAATGCATTGTTATTTACGAGTGCAGCAACGATTGCCGTAACGGCAGGAATAGTATTAACGCTAGCGAAAAAACTAACCTCTGAGAAAGTGGTTATGTCACTTAGCTAGCGATAAATATGTAAATGTAGCTAGCTAGAAATAAATCGTTAGGATTGAATAATATGGATAACTCAGTAGAATTAGCCTTACAAAAACAAGACTGTTTTCAAACGGCTAAACTTCAACTGGGTTATTCATTGAACAATCAACAGACATTTACCAAGTGGATTTCTCAATATGAGAAATTACTTCGTCATATTATCATCGGCTTTGAAGCAAAACCTGCTATTCAAGAAGAGCTTTTTCAAGAAATAGCATTAAACATTTGGCGTGCTTTACCAAGCTTTCGTGCCGATGCTGCGGTTAAAACTTTTATTGCTCGTATTGCTCATAATGTTTTAGCAACACATGTAGCTAAATCGGTAAAAACAATAAAAACTGAACAAAGTTCTGATGAATCATCGCACAATGATGAACAACAATGTGAACAGCCAACGCCATATCAATCACTAGACCAAAATCAACGACAACAAAAGCTTGCCGAAGCTATTCGTCAATTAAAGCTTGAGCAACAGCAAGTGATCACCTTGGCGCTTGAAGGCATGAGTTATCAAGAAATTGCTGACGTACTCGTTATCAGTACAAATCTAGTTGGCGTAAGATTACAGCGCGCAAAAGCGGCGTTAATGCAGTTGCTGGAGGCGGCATGAGTATAGAAAAAAACAACATAGAACCAATCATTAATTCTCAGCAGCAAGAGAAAATTGAAACCAAGCAAGCTGAAATGCTTGATGACGCATGGGCAGAGTTAAGCCAAGACTGGCAAACACAACCAACCCAAAAAACAGATATTTCAGCATTAATAAAACGTACTCGCCGTAGAACACGTGGGGCAAAGTTTTGCTTTGCCTTGAATATCTTAGCAACATTAGGTTTGGTATTAGCCTTTCTGTACGGTGTTTTTGATGATCAACTGGGCGACCCTGTAAATACTTATATTGGCTTAGGTAGCTTGATTTCACTCATTTTTGTCTATTTTGAAACTAAGCTACGTTTGGCGACTTGGTCGCAATTATGCGACAGCCCAGAAAAGGCCATTGCCAATGCCATTGCTGGCAGTGAATCATCGATGAAGTATATGTGGATCACAAAAATATCTTTCCTACCTTTTTTACCCTTAGTGAATTGGTTTGTTTATACCGTTGGGCAAACCAGTGAAAAGCCACTATTACTAGCATTTTTAATGGCAAATGGTTTTATGTTGGGTATGTATGCGGTGGTGGAGTATCTGCACAGGAAACGTAAGAAAGAGTATCAACAACTTTTACAAATGAAATAGATATAAAAAATGAGTTAAATCAAATATTCCGAATTTAATTTTTATTTATTTTGTTTTTTCTGATTTAAATTTGTTGTTTTTGATGTTTGTAGACAGTATATTAGTTTTACTTGTTATTTGAAGGTTGTGTTAAAAGCTTTTAGCGCTAACCTCAAAGCATAATTGATTGCAAAATGAACTAACAGAACGTGGTTTTATCATATACAACCCCTAGAAGTTCAGGCAAAATATGCCGCAATTATTTTTGACCTTGCTTATGTTGAAAAACAAAAGCCAACTAATGCCGCTGGCAGACTAATTGAGGAAATTACATGTTTACACGTGATATGAATATTGCTGATTTTGATCCTGAACTTTATCAAGCAATGAGTAATGAAGTTGTTCGTCAAGAAGAGCACATTGAACTCATCGCTTCAGAAAATTACTGTAGTCCACGTGTACTTGAAGCTCAAGGTTCACAACTTACCAATAAATATGCTGAAGGTTACCCTGGCAAGCGTTATTACGGTGGCTGTGAGTATGTAGATGTTGCTGAGCAATTAGCAATTGACCGTGCAAAAGAATTATTTGGCGCAACTTACGCGAACGTGCAACCACATGCTGGTTCACAAGCAAATGCGGCAGTTTTTCAAGCGTTAGTAACGCCAGGCGGTAAAGTGTTAGGTATGAGCTTGGCTCACGGCGGACATTTAACTCACGGTTCACATGTTAACTTTTCTGGTAAATCTTACGAAGCTATTCAATACGGTTTACACCCTGAAACTGGCGATATTGATTATGTTGAATTAGAGCGCTTAGCATTAGAACATAAACCAGAAATGATCATCGGTGGTTTTTCTGCGTTCTCTGGTGTTGTTGACTGGGCTCGTATGCGTGAAATCGCAGATAAAGTTGACGCTTATTTCTTCGTTGATATGGCTCACGTTGCAGGTTTGGTTGCTGCTGGTTTATACCCTAACCCAGTTCCACATGCACATGTAGTATCAACAACAACACATAAAACATTAGCGGGCCCACGTGGTGGCTTAATTGTTTCTGGTTGTAATGATGAAGCAATTTACAAAAAATTAAACAGTGCGGTATTCCCAGGTGGCCAAGGTGGCCCATTAATGCACATTATCGCTGCAAAAGCGGTGGCGTTTAAAGAAGCATTGTCTCCAGAGTTTAAAACTTATCAACAAAACGTTTTAGACAACGCTAAAGCTATGGTTGCAGTATTACAAGAACGTGGCTATAAAGTTGTTTCAAACGGTACTGAAAACCACTTGTTATTACTTGATCTAATTGATAAAGATATTACAGGTAAAGATGCTGATGCCGCGTTAGGTCGTGCTCACATCACGGTTAACAAAAACTCTGTACCAAATGACCCTCGCTCACCATTTGTAACTTCTGGCTTACGTTTAGGTACACCAGCAATTACTCGTCGTGGCTTTGGCATTGAAGAAACAAAAGCAATTACAACATTTGTTTGTGACATTTTAGATGATATTACTAACGAAGAAACTATTGTTAAAGTACAAGCTGGCATTAAAGAGCTATGTACACGTTTCCCTGTTTATAAGTAATTCTACTTATTGATGAACAAAGTAAATACTGCTTAGTTACATTAAAAAAAACTCTTGAAAATGGCCACTTTTGTGGCCATTTTTTATATACCTAAGATAATTTAATATTCCTGCTAAGAATTTTAGCTTAATGAACTGTTTTCAATTAAAATGCCCTCTAATTGAATTGTTTATGACTTGCTAACGACGGAAATTATCAATGTATTGTCCCTTTTGCTCAGCCACCGATACTAAAGTTATCGACTCTCGTTTAGTGTCAGACGGACATCAGGTGCGTCGTCGCCGTGAATGTTTAGCATGCCATGAACGGTATACAACCTTCGAAAGTGCTGAACTGGTTATGCCAAGAATTATTAAACGTGACGGCTCTCGAGAACCATTTAATGAAGATAAAATGCGTAACGGGTTAGTCCGAGCACTGGAAAAGCGCCCTGTTAGCACGGAAGAAATGGAGTTGTCGATAAATAAACTTAAATCTAAGTTACGGGCAACTGGCGAGCGCGAGGTATCTAGTGAACTATTAGGTACAATTATCATGGAACAGCTAAAAAGCTTAGATAAAGTTGCTTATATTCGCTTTGCTTCTGTATATCGCTCGTTTGAAGATATTAGAGAGTTCGGCGAGGAAATTGCCCGTTTAGGCGATGATGAGTAACTAGCTGTTATTACAACTTAACTTTTGAGTACCACCATGACAAGTTTTTCACTACCAGACCACCATTTTATGCAACGTGCGATTAGTTTGGCAAAGCGTGGGCATTTCACCACCTCGCCTAATCCAAGAGTTGGCTGTGTATTAGTGAAGAATGGGGAAATCATTGGTGAAGGTTTTCATAAAAAAGCCGGGCAAGGGCACGCTGAAGTTCATGCACTTAAGCAAGCTGGCGTTGCAGCAAAAGGCGCTACCGCTTACGTCACACTAGAGCCTTGTAGTCATTACGGCTTAACTCCACCGTGCGCCGAAGCGTTGATTAAGGCAAAAGTTAGTCATGTTATTGCTGCAATGGTTGACCCTAATCCTAAAGTTTCTGGTCGTGGTTTAGCAATGTTAGAGGCCGCAGGTATCACCACGCAATTTGGTTTGTTGGAGCAAGATGCTTGCGCACTGAACCCGGGTTTTATTCATTTAATGACCACTAAAATGCCTTATGTGCGTTGTAAACTTGCCGCAAGTTTAGACGGAAAAACCGCAATGGCTAGTGGCGAAAGCCAATGGATAACCGGCAGTGAAGCGCGTACTGACGTGCAACGATTACGAGCACAAAGTTGTGGGGTAATTTGCGGTGCAGATTCGGTTATTTTTGATAATGCAAAAATGAATGTACGCTGGGAGTCGCTAGGCGAATTAAAAAATAACTATGCAGAAGAGGATGTTAGACAACCTGTCCGTATCATCATTGATGGTAAAAATCGCTTAACGCCTGAACTAACGGTATTTAAGCAGCCAAGTAAAATATTAATAATTCGACACACCATTGAAAATAGCCAAGTTTGGCCTCACTTTGTAGAACAAGTTCAAGTTCAAATTCAAAAAGCGACTGACAGCGACCATATCGATTTAACCGCGTTATTAACCTATCTTGCTAAACAAGGTTTAAATGATGTGTTAATTGAATCGGGTGCTCAACTTAGCGGAGCTTTCATTGAACAAGGTTTAGTTGATGAATTAGTGTTATATCAAGCAGCTAAGTTGATGGGCAATGATGGCAAAGGCTTAGCCAACATGCCCTCAGTTGTGAAGCTAGCAGACGCTAAAGCATTAGATATTACCGACGTACGGTTGGTCGGAAAAGACATTAGGTTAACGGCTAAGTTTTGTCGTTAGGTATCAGTAGCACTATGTAATAGACGTAGTTTTAAAGTGTTATTAACAGCATAAGTTAACGAGACAGATCATGTTTACAGGAATTATAGAAGCCGTAGGTGCTTTAAGAGCGATTAACACGTCAGGTGATGGTGCTCGTGTCATTATTGATACTGGCGTATTAGATTTGTCAGATGTTAAATTGGGCGATTCAATTGCTACTAATGGCATTTGCTTGACCGTTGTTGCTGTTGATAATTCAAGCTTTAGTGCTGATGTTTCCAGTGAAACGTTAACGCGTAGCGGTTTAGCACATTATCAAACAGGTGATAGTGTAAACCTTGAAAAAGCCATGTTGCCAACCACTCGCTTTGGTGGCCATATGGTCTCTGGCCATGTTGATGCGGTGAGTGAAATAACTCGCATTGAGCATAAAGGTAATAGCATTGATTATTGGCTAACCATGCCGGCAGAATTAGCCGCTTATATTGCAGAGAAAGGTTCAATTACCATCGATGGTACTAGTTTGACTGTTAACAGTTTAACGGCCGAACAGTTTCGTTTGACGATTGTTCCGCATACCACACAGCAAACAATTATCAGTAAATACCAAGTGGGTACTAAAGTTAACTTAGAAGTTGATTTAATTGCTCGCTACATAGAAAGATTACTTACCAAGCACACGGCTAATGAACAAGAGCCGTCAGGTGTTACGCATGCGCTATTAGCGCGCAGTGGTTTTATTAAATAAAGAGGTTGTCATGAATTTACACACGCCACAAGAGATTATCGACGATATAGCTCAAGGTAAAATGGTCATCTTAATGGATGATGAAGATCGCGAAAATGAAGGTGACTTCATTATGGCCGCTGAAAAAGTGACGCCTGAGGCGATCAACTTTATGGCAACACATGGTCGTGGTTTGATTTGTATGCCGATGACGGTAGAAAAGTGTCAAGAGCTTAAACTACCTTTGATGGTAGAAAAAAATGATGCGCAATTTAGTACTAACTTCACAGTGTCAATTGAAGCGGCACATGGTGTAACTACCGGTATTTCAGCAGGCGATCGTGCAACAACGGTTTTAGCCGCAGTAGCTAAAGACGCAAATCATTTAAGTATTGTACAACCTGGTCATATTTTCCCGTTAATTGCTAAAGATGGCGGGGTATTAAACCGCGCAGGTCATACTGAAGCCGGTACGGATTTAGCACGTTTAGCAGGTCTTGAACCAGCGGCAGTTATCGTAGAAATTTTAAATGAAGATGGCACCATGGCGCGTCGTCCAGATTTAGAAATTATTGCCGAAAAGCATGGTTTGAAAATGGGCACTATTGCTGATTTAATTGAATACCGTAATGCTAATGAAACCACCATTGAACGTGTTTCACAATGTAAGCTACCGACAGCATTTGGTGAATTTGATTTAACCGTATTTAAAGACACCATCGATGGCCAAGCACACTTTGCTTTAACCAAAGGCGAAATTAACGCTGACGAGCCAACATTAGTGCGTGTACATCTAGAAAATACTTTCAGAGACTTATTATTTAGCCAACGTGAAAGTGTCGCTAAATGGCCAATGGCGAATGCCTTGGAAAAAATCGGTAAAGAAGGCGGCGTATTAGTGTTATTAGGTAAGCATGAAACAACAGCTGAACTTATTGCTCAGGTAGAAAGATATGCAAAAACGGATGCCGGTGAAGTGGTTAACGAAGTGAAGCGCCACGTTGGTTCACGTAATGTTGGTGTCGGCTCGCAAATACTGTCGAACCTTGGTGTTAGTAAAATGCGTCTATTAAGCTCACAAACTAAATATCACTCGTTGTCAGGTTTTGGTTTGGAAGTTGTGGAATATATCGCTGAATAATCAGTTATTGATGCTTTAAATATAGTCATTTTTTCACATCGACAGATATGGAAGCTTTAATGTCGAGAAGCCAAAGATAGCTATCAGCGACCATGTGATTGTGACATACCGTACATCCTAGACATAAAAAAAGCGATTTGAAGTCATTCAAATCGCTTTTTTTATACAAATATAATTGCTAGCTGAGATGCACAGAGTTTTACTTTAAGCAATAAACTGTTTTATTTTATCGATAATACCTTGGCTGTCTAAACCAAGTTCTTGGTGGATTTCAGCTTGTGTGCCGTGCTTAATAAAGTTATCTGGTAAGCCTATGTTAAGAATTTTCTTCGTAATGCCTTGGCTTAAAATATATTCATTAACGCCTGAGCCTGCGCCGCCAGCAATAGCATTGTCTTCAACCGTAACAATACAGTCATGTTCAACGCATAGTTTGCTGATAAATGATTGATCTAATGGTTTCACAAAACGCATATCAACTAATGTAGCATTGAGTGCTTCAGCGGCTAATTTTGCTTCAGCTAAGGTTGTACCAAAGTTGAGAATGGCAATTTTATTTTCTGAACTAACGTCAGTCATTGCTCTAATCAGTTTGGCTTTACCAAGTTCAATAGTTTCCGTTATTGCGGGTAATGTTGCACCATTGCCGCTTCCTCGAGGGTAACGAACTGCAGCGGGTGCATTTAACTGATAACCAGTATTGAGCATCAGTTGACATTCGCGTTCATCAGACGGTGCCATGATTGTCATGTTAGGAATACAACGCATAAAACTCAAATCAAATGAGCCTTGATGTGTTGGGCCATCGGCACCAACAATACCAGCGCGATCAATGGCAAATAATACCGGTAAATTTTGAATGGCAACATCGTGAATGAATTGATCATAACCACGTTGTAAGAAGCTAGAGTAAATAGCGACAACAGGCTTACGGCCGCCAATCGCTAATCCAGCAGCAAACGTTACTGCATGTTGTTCTGCAATGGCAACATCATAGTATTGCTCGGGGAAACGTTGACTGAACTCTACCATGCCCGAGCCTTCACGCATTGCTGGGGTAATAGCGGCGAGTTTACTGTCTTGCTCAGCTGTTTTGCATAGCCAATCACCAAATATTGCTGAATAAGTTGGTAAGCTAGGTGCACTTTTTGGCAAGGTTGTTTCAGTATGATCAAACTTAGGTACAGCATGATACTTAATCGGGTCTTGCTCGGCTTGTTGGTAACCTTTACCTTTTGTCGTCGCAATGTGCAGCAATTGCGGACCTTTAAGGTTACGCATATTCGATATAGTGTCGACCAAACCGTTAACGTCATGACCATCAATAGGGCCGATATAGTTAAAGCCTAACTCTTCAAAAAAGGTGCTAGGTACTACCATACCTTTTAAGTGTTCTTCCGCACGACTTGCTAATTCTTTAATTGGTGGGATGTTTTTAAGTATGCGCTTACTACCTTCACGAAGCCCTGTATATAAGCTTCCAGATAGCATTTTAGCTAAGTGATTGTTTAACGCACCAACATTTTCTGAAATTGACATTTCGTTATCGTTTAAGATAACTAACATATCTTTATTAATATCACCTGCGTGATTTAATGCTTCAAATGCCATGCCTGCAGTCATGGCGCCATCACCAATAACGGCAACAACTTTACGATTTTTAGCTTCTTTTTCAGCAGCAACAGCCATACCTAATGCTGCAGAAATAGAAGTACTTGAATGGCCAACACTTAATACGTCGTATTCACTTTCTTCACGCCACGGGAAAGGGTGTAACCCGTCTTTTTGACGAATGGTATGAAGTTGATCGCGTCGACCCGTTAATATTTTGTGTGGATAGGCCTGATGACCAACATCCCAAATTAAATGATCAAATGGTGTGTTATAGACATAATGCAAGGCAACCGTTAATTCAATCGTGCCTAAACCTGAGGCAAAGTGTCCACTGCTTTTACTTACTGAATTTAATAAGTAACGTCTTAATTCTTCACTGGTTTGTGTTAATTGGGTTTGATTTAATTTACGTAATTCATCAGGAGTATTGATGTTTGCCAGTAAAGGATATTCAGTCAGGTTTATAGTCATATTATTCTATTTAATCTAAATATTAATGTTTGCGGCTGATAATGAAAGTCGCAAAATCGGATAAATTCTGTGTATTGTAGGGCAAAGTGGCTAAAGCTTGAAGCGCTTGTTGATATAAGTTGTCAGCTTTTTCCTGTGCGCCCGATAAACCTAGCAAAGCAGGGTAAGTACTTTTGTCAGCGGCAAGGTCAGAACCCGCTGGTTTTCCAAGCTCTTCTTCGGTTGAGGTAATATCAATAATGTCATCACGAACTTGATATGCCAGACCAACTAACTTTGCGTAGTGTGCGAGTTGTAGTTTATCTTGTGAAGTCGCAACTGTGCTGCATTCTGCCGCCATCATGACCGAGGCTTCTAATAAGGCACCCGTTTTTAACGAATGTAGTGTTTCTAATTCTTCAAGCGAAATAGCTTTGCCTGTTGCGGCTAAATCTAATGCTTGCCCACCACACATGCCTTGATAACCACTGGCTTTGACTAAGTGGCGTAACAATTCAATACGTTTTGGTGCTATTACTGCTGAAAATTCATGATTAGCGATAATATCAAATGCTAAAGTTTGTAGGCTATCTCCGGCAAGAATAGCTGTCGCTTCGTCAAAAGCTTTATGACACGTTGGCTGTCCACGACGTAAATCGTCATCATCCATTGCAGGTAAATCGTCATGCAATAATGAATAGGCATGAATACACTCTAAGGCTGCTGCAACACCGTCAATATCACTTTGTGTAGCATTTAGTGCTTCACCAGTAATATAGGCAAGATAAGGTCGCATGCGTTTACCGCCAATCAATAGACCATAGCGCATAGCGGCATGAAGCTTTTCGTCATTAACTTTTAAACTATTAAGTTTATCGATTAAGTAATCATTTATGCGCGTTTGAATATTGTCGATATCTATCAGTTTAGTCACGACTATCATTCTCATCAGTTATGAAGGTTGATAATTGTGCTTTGCCATTTTTTTCCAACAGAATATTGATTTGTTGCTCAGCGCCTTGAAGCTTTTCTTGGTTGTGCTGACTTAAATGTAAACCTCGTTCGAATAAACTCATTGAGTCTTCAAGGTTAAGATCACCTTGCTCTAAGTTTTGTACGATAGTTTCCAATTCACCAAGGGATTCTTCAAAGCTTAAATTTTCTATTTTTTTTCTTGCCATGGACTTTTTTTAGCGTGATATGAACTCTAGGCGCAAACTTACCTTAGCTCGGGCGCTGGGTCAATTAATGATGAATTAATGCTTTTAATTAAAATAATCGTCATTGTTACTTAAGTTATTGACAATATGGGCGATAATACAGGTATAACGAGAAATATAAGTATTCGCCTAACACCAACTCATCAGGTATTATCTGCTTAGCGAGTATATCTAAAAGAATTTATCGGAGGCATTTGTGGATTTAGCAACGTTGATAGGCATAGTCGGTGCAATAGGCTTGTTGGTTATGGCTATGTTACTAGCTGGTGATATTAGCATGTTCATCGATGCTCAATCAGTGATCATTGTATTTGGTGGCTCTATTTTTATTGTCCTGTCCAATTATAATTTAGGGCAGTTTTTTGGCATGGGGAAAATTATTGGCAAATCCTTTATGTTCAAATTGGAAAAACCAGAAGAGCTAATCGAAAAAGCTGTTGATATGGCTGATGCTGCTCGTAAAGGTGGCTTTCTTGCTCTTGAAGAAGCGGAAATATCTAACGCCTTTATGCAAAAGGGTGTTGATATGTTGGTTGATGGCCATGATGCTGATGTAGTGCGAGCCACTATGCAAAAAGATATCGACTTAACCACTGAACGCCATGAAACAGGCTCAGATATGTTGATGGCATTAGCTGATGTTGCACCTGCGATGGGCATGATTGGTACTTTGATTGGCTTAGTTGCCATGCTGTCAAACATGGATGACCCTAAAGCGATTGGTCCTGCGATGGCGGTTGCACTATTAACAACATTATACGGTGCTTTCCTAGCTAACGTTATTGCGATTCCTATTGCGTCTAAATTGAAGTTACGTTTAGCGGAAGAAAAGATGAATCAAGAGTTAGTTTTAGATGCCGTATTAGGTATTCAAGATGGACAAAATCCGCGTGTTATTGAAGGCTTATTGAAAAACTACCTCGCTGAAAGTAAACGAGCAATCAATACTACTGAAGAATAGCGGGAGTAAATTATGGCCGAAAAATGTAAATGTCCACCTCCTGGACTCCCCGCTTGGATGGGGACATTCGCCGATTTAATGTCGTTGCTAATGTGTTTTTTCGTTTTACTTTTGTCTTTTTCAGAGATGGATGTATTAAAGTTTAAACAGATAGCGGGTTCGATGAAGTTTGCCTTTGGCGTGCAAAATAAAATTGAAGTAAAGGATATCCCGAAGGGAACCAGTATTATTGCCCAGGAGTTTCGCCCAGGTAAACCAGAGCCAACACCGATAGAAGTTATCCAGCAGCAAACCATGGAAATGACTCAACAAATGTTGGAGTTTCAAGCGGGTGATGAAACTTCTGCAGGTGGTCGACAAGAGCAACGTGGTACTGAACGTGGTGGTCAATCACAAAGTACTGCTGATGAAATGTCAGCACAAGCGATGCAAAAAGCTAAAGACGAGCTTGAGCAAGCCTCGCAAGAACAAGTGAATGATCTTGCTAAGAAAATTGCCGATCAACTTGAACAACAAATCCAAGATGGTGCAATCGAACTAGAATCTTTAGGACAGCAAGTTATTATTAGAATTCGTGAAAATGGCTCATTTCCGTCAGGCTCTGCATTTTTACAACCGCAATTTAAACCGATTATGCGTGAGATAGGCTTGTTGCTAAATACTGTGCCGGGTGAAATTATGATTTCGGCTCATACTGACAATCAGGGCATTAATTCTGAGTTGTTTTCGTCGAATTGGGATCTTTCAAGCAAGCGTGCTGTTGCTATTGCGCACGAAATTATCAAAGTACCAAAGTTTGATGATTCACGTTTACTTGTGGTTGGCCATGCTGATACACGCCCACTGGTGCCTAATACAAATCGCTTAAACCGCCGTAGAAATCGTCGTGTAGAAATTGCTATTAATCAAGGCAAGGCGAAAGAAACCGAACCGGTATCAATTAGAAAAGAATAACAACTTAGCTTTTAACGTGACTGAAAAATTAAGGAGTGCAAATGATGCACTCCTTTTTTATGTACAGGATGTACGGTATAACGCGGTCACATGGATGTGAGAGAGCGTGTATGTACAGGATGTACGGTATAACGCGGTCACATGGTCGTTCTTTGCCATCCATGGCATCACGACATTAATGTGTCCATACATGTCGATGTGAGAGAGCGTGTATGTACAGGATGTACGGTATAACGCGGGTGCATGGTTGCTCTTTGCCATCCATGGCATCACGACTTAATGTATCCTTATATGTCGAGGTACACGAGCGTATATGGTTACCGTTAAGCTACTTGCAGTCGCATTTTAAAGTGACTTGGGTATGTGCTGTAATTTAGTGTATAATGCGCGCCATTCTAAATTTGGGTGTTATTGTTGATGAAATTTATTGTTAAGTTACAGGCTGAAATTACCATTAAAAGCCGTCCGGTGCGGAAACGTTTTACTAAGATTTTAGAATCGAGCGTTAAAAATGTTTTACGTCGCGTTGATGAACAAGTAACTACGCGAATGAACTGGGACAATATTGAAGTTAATACCGCTAATAACACGCCTGAAAATCGCTTAAAGCTAATTGAAACGTTAAAGTGTATTCCTGGTATTCCAATGTTTCTTGAAGTACAGCAAACTAATTTTACTGATGTTCATGACATTTATGAAAAAACTGCTGCTGTACATGCCAAAAACATTGAAGATAAAAGCTTTTGTGTACGAGCCAAACGCACAGGTAGCCATGATTTCAATTCACTAAAAATTGAACAATATGTTGGTGGCGGTTTAAATCAATTAGTCGATTCGGCAAAAGTTAAATTAAAAAATCCAGACGTAACCATTCACTTAGAAATTAAAAACGAAAACCTGTTTATCGTTACCGAACGTCATAAAGGCATGGGTGGTTTTCCAATAGCTACCCAAGAAGATGTTTTATCGTTAATGTCTGGCGGCTTTGATTCTGGCGTTGCTAGTTATCAAATGATTAAGAAAGGTGCGCGTACGCATTACTGTTTCTTTAACTTAGGTGGCGCGGCTCATGAAGTTGGCGTTAAGCAAGTTAGCCATTTTTTATGGGACAAGTACGGTGCATCGCATCGCGTTAAATTCTTTGCGGTAGATTTTGAACCAGTTGTTGCTGAGATATTAGAAAATATCGAAAATGGCCAGATGGGCGTTGTACTGAAGCGTATGATGATGCGCGCAGGGGCAAAAATTGCAGAGAAAATGGGTATTCAAGCCTTGATTACCGGTGAAGCGTTAGGGCAAGTATCAAGTCAAACCTTAACTAACCTTAATGTTATCGACCGTGTAACCGAAACGTTAATTTTGCGTCCTTTGGCTGCATACGATAAACAAGATATTATTGATATTGCCCGTAAAATTGGTACTGAAGATTTTGCCAAAACTATTCCTGAATATTGTGGTGTAATTTCTAAAAAACCAACAGTTAAAGCTATTATCTCTAAGGTGGAAGCCGAAGAAGCAAACTTTGATTTTTCAATTTTAGATAAAGTGGTTGAAGAAACGCGAGTTTTTGATATTCGTGATATTGGTAATGAAAGTGAAGCGGAAATTCATGCTGTGGATACTTTGGATAATATTCCTGAAAACTCAGTGGTATTAGATATTCGTAGTCCAAATGAAGAAGACGAGAACCCGTTAGAAATTGAAGGTGTTGAAATTCAACATTTACCATTTTACAAGCTAGCAACACAGTTTGGTGACTTGGATAAAAGCAAAGACTATTTGCTTTATTGTGACCAAGGCGTAATGAGTAAGTTACAAGCGCTTTATTTAGCTGGCGCTGGCTTTACCAATGTAAAAGTTTATCGCCCATAAAATATTGCTTGTGTGACTAATACTCACCTTGGCACTGAATTTAAAAAAGGCCTTTAGCATGTACTTGCTAAAGGCCTTTTTAATATTTTGAATACCGAGAATTTAATTCATTAATTAGTCATCATTCTCACTTGCCGTAACATTTTTTCATTTTTCGGTGCGGAAATTTTATTGCTTTTAGCCAACTTGACGATATAACCATTGATATAGTCGATTTCTGTGGGACGTTGATGTAGAACATCACTGCGCATTGAGGAGCAGTTTTCAGCTGTTTTTCTTGCGACTAGTAGTACCTTTGCTTTTAACTCATTAATATCAAACCTGATGTCTTCGCAGGTTGCTACTGCTATCACTTCTTTTAATAGCTGCTCAATTAATGTGGTGTATTTCTCACTAAGTAATTGACCATTATTAACGTTATCGATAGCGGTAATTGGGTTGATGACACAATTAACTGCCAATTTTAGCCATTGTTTAGCTTTAATATTATCGCTTAGTGTTAGTGATGGCAGTGCAATTGCTAAGATATTTACGATTTGTTCTTCTAGTTCTACGTCGGTGTTTAGTGAGCTATTGATCAAACCTAAGTCGTTATGTCCTAGCCCTGTGTGCTGAGCATGGAAAGGTGTGATTATTTTACTACCATGGGTAGTTAGTAGCGCATAACATGGCTGACTTAAGGCCGCTAAATGATTAATAGCCCCCATACCATTGTGACAAAAAATAAGAGTTGCCTTTGCATTAGTATGGTTAATTATTGACGCTAATGCAGCTGAAATTTGATAAGACTTAACGCAAAACAAAATAATATCGGCAGTGCTTAATGCTGCGTTATTTGCCACTGTTAATGGAGTTGTTGTCGTTCGATTTTCTACATCAGTAAAAAGTATTTCTGGGGGCAAAGAGGTTATACGTGTTGAACAAAGTAGGCTAACACGGTTGTTAGAATTTTTACTTAATTGATGATACCAAAGTAAGCCAATAGCGCCTTGGCCAACAATTACAATGTTCACGGTTACAGCCTTTTTCCCGATCTATTACGATACATTAAGATTGACCACCTTATGATACCGAATAATGATATTCCGATTAAATCTGAAATAAAGTCACTTAATTGCCCGCTACGAAAACCCAAATAGTATTGCCCTAATTCGGTTAATACACCATAAAACGCAACGGTTATCATGGTATTAAGTAATGGCAGTTTTAATATACTGTGCAGCACCCAAGTCAAACCAAAAAAGCTTATGATATGACCAATAGAGTCTATTTCTGTACTGCGAAAAACAATACGCCTAAAGTCACCTGAACTAAAATAAAGGCAAAAAAACAGTATCACAATCATGGCGAGAATTGATAAATGGTAGCGACTTTTCATTGAGGTGTCGGTAATCGTACTTTAGAAGATCAGTTGTTTATTATCATATCAGGGCTAAGTCAGTAAAACTATCTCTCTTAGGCGGTTACTTTGGTCTTGAATATTGGTATTACTAGCAAATATTGATAATATGTAGGCAATTTTTTGTAAGACAGAGACATGTTATGCCTTCAATGGACATTATTTCCGAAATTAATTTGGAAGAAGTAAAAAATGCAACTGACAATTCAACTCGTGAATTGTCAACTCGCTATGATTTTCGTGGTGCAGAAGCTAGCTTTGAATGGAAAAGCCCAGCAGTAACAATGAAAGGTGATTCTGATTTTCAAATAAAACAGATGGCTGATATGTTGCGTGGCCAGTTAATAAAAAGAAATATTGATGCTAAAGCTTTAACGTTAGGTAACATGGAAAGTTCAGGCCGAAACTACAGCCAAGTAGCGACATTCAAGGAAGGGATAGAACAACCTGTTGCTAAGAAAGTAGTTAAACTGATCAAAGACAGTAAATTAAAAGTACAGGTAGCAATTCAGGGTGAAAAGGTACGTGTAACGGGTAAAAAACGTGATGAGCTGCAAGCAGTAATGAGACTCGTTCGAGAAGCTGAGTTAGAGCAGTCATTTCAGTTTGATAATTTCAAAGACTAATTTGTATTCTATAATTTTTTGCTAAACAAGGTGGTTCTAACTACTTGTTTAGGGTTAAAGAATATTACATTGTAAAAAGAGGCCTCGTGCCTCTTTTTTTATCACTAGAATAGCCTGCATTCTACAATGAAATAGGTGGCTATGAAGGACGATATTTAGTGATGGAAAAATAGAAACATATCCAGTGGAATAGAAACTTGACTGTAATTTAAGCAGTAATTAAATCTTTACGGCTAGAATTTAGCTTAAAATTGCTTTCGATGCAGTTTTTCTCAATAAACGCTGTTTTTTTGTCAACACTTTAAGTAAATTAAACTCATTCAATAATAATAAGATGGTTTTAGATGGCTGCTTCTCGAGGTGCGTTTAGTTCACGCTTTGGTTTCATTATGGCTGCTGCAGGTTCTGCGGTTGGCTTAGGTAATATTTGGGGTTTCCCGACACAAACGGCAAGTAATGGTGGTGCAGCATTTGTGCTGGTTTATTTAGTGCTGGCGTTTTGTTTAGCCTATCCCGCTTTTATGGCTGAGTTACTGATTGGTCGATATGGTCAGGCGAACGCTGTGACTTCATTGCAAAAAATATCACGTACTTTATTTCACAAGCGTTTTGCTTTTGTTGTTGGCTTTGGCGGTATTATTTGTGCGTCGCTCATTTTAAGCTTCTATGGCATTTTAGCTGGCTGGATGATGTCATATGCTGTCGAACCTTTTGCCCGCATTCTTGGCATGGACTCGGCTGCTGATTGGGTGATTACGCAATCATTACAACGCAATTTGATGTTTTGTGCCTTATTCATGTTTCTTACTATCTTTATTATTCGCCGCGGCGTAGAAGAAGGCATTGAGAAATGGTCAAAGCGCTTAATGCCATTACTTATCTTTTTATTACTCGGCTTGATTTCCTACGTAATGACTTTAGAAGGTGCTAGAGAAGGGGTTAATGCTTATCTAAACCCGGATATCAGCCGCGTGTTAGAACCTGATTTATTAATTAGTGCATTAGGACAGGCATTTTTCTCATTGTCTTTAGGTACTAGTGTAATGGTGATATATGGTTCATATATCTCTAAAAAAGAAAATCTAGTGACGCTAGGGGCTCAAGTTACGCTAATTGATGTATCAATTGCCTTTTTAGCTGGTTTGCTAATTATCCCAGCAATGTATGTTGCACAAGCACAAGGTGTTGCAATATTTGCCGAAGATGGCAGTTTAATTTCTGGTTCGGGCTTAGTTTTTACCGTTTTACCTAGCTTGTTTAACAGCATGGGCAGTATTGGTTTATATGTAGCGCTTGCCTTCTTTATTCTGATGTCAGTTGCCGCCTTAACGTCTTCAATTTCAATGCTTGAAGGACCCGTATCTTATGCGGTTGAACGCCATCAAGTTGAACGTAAAAAAGTAACCACCTATATCGGTATTGGTATATTTATATTAAGTGCAATTATTATTAGTAATATTAGCTTTATGTTGGATTTTGTTGCGATATTAGCGACACAATATGGTCAACCAATTATAGCGATGTTGTGCTGTGTTTTTGCTGGGTGGATTTGGTTCCGTAATGATATTTTGAAAGAATTAAAACAAGGTAATGAAATGGTTGAACATTCGTTATTTTGGAAAATTTGGCCTTGGTATACTAAGTTTGTTTGCCCAACCGCTATTGCGATTGTTTTCTGGCATTCTCTGTAGAGACTAAACTAAAAGTATTATGTTAAAAGGGAGCTTAATTGCTCCCTTTTTTATGCTCGGCGACGCGTATGTCTAGAGCCAGTGTATGTGCAATGGTGTGAAAAGGTATTAATGGCTAATTGTTTAGTGCTAAGTGCTAAGCTCAAAAAGCTATATTTTAGGCCAAGCCTGTTGCCATGGCTGAGTTAATTGTTTGATTGCATTAATTACTTCAGGAGTATTAAATTCAGCACCGGTATCTGGCGCACGACAATATTGGTGAGTTACATTATTTAAAGTAAACGCCAAGGCAAATGCATGAAGGTAACCTCTGTCTGACTCAATATTACTGTTATATAAGGGATCACCTAAAATAGGTACGCCTATGCTGTTTAGTGCCACGCGAATTTGGTGGGTTTTTCCTGAATGAGGTTTGACTAGGTACAATCGTCTTTTAGGGGCAAGGTTATAAGACTGAAACTGACTGATAGCAGGGTTATTCATTGTCCGCATTAACTTCCACATGCCTCGGCGACTTTTTTCCATATCACCTTTAACCAGACCTTGTTTCTTTTTTGGCTTGCCGTCAGCAATGGCAAGATAGAATTTCTGTACTTGATGTTGCTCAAACAACAATTGAAATGCTCTGGCACTGTTAATATTTTTAGCAAATATCATCAGTCCTGAAGTCATTTTATCTAAGCGATGTACCGGAAATATTTCCGCTATACCTAATTGGTTAGCAGCGAATTTTTTCACTTGCGAGTAAAAACCAGAGCCAATATTTTCTTCATCGTGAAAATTAATATTGGCGGGTTTGTCGACCACAAGAAAATCATCTTGGTGGTCGATAATATTAATAGCTATATTGCTCACTTAAAAGCTAAGCCCGATAGCGATGTAAGCCATTATGGTAAGGGCTGCACCAACTAAAGCATAAGGTAATTGTGTTTTAACATGTTCGAAATGGTCGCAACCACTAGCAATTGATGCCACAACGGTTGTGTCAGAAATTGGTGATGCATGATCGCCAAAAATACCGCCACCAAGCACCGCTGCAACTAAGAACTCAATCGGTAAACCGCTTTGTTGCGCAATAGGTACGGCAATAGGGATTAAAATAGCAAATGTTCCCCAAGACGTACCTGTAGCAAACGCCATAATAGCTGCAGCAATGAAAAGAATGGGTGCCATTAAAAATAATGGTACTTCAACATTTATTAGCTGGCTAACGTAAGTGCCAGTACCTAACGCTTTTATCGCATCGCCAAAGGCAAAAGATAATACTAATATCGCAACAGCTGGCGCCATGTATTTTATACCGGTAATAGCTGCTTTAAAGATATTGTTAAACGACATAAGTTTATGAGCGATTATTAATGCCACTAGCAATACTAATGCACTGATAACAGACCAAAATACCGAGAAAGCACCTGAGCCACGACGAATATCGCCATCACCAGTGAACCAAAGTAAAACAAAGGTAACAATTAATAGTGTTAACATCGGCAGCCACATAATTTTTGCTGGCGCTATATGATCGACAGTAGCTTGCTTATCAACACTAACTAATGACTCTGCGTGTTTCATCGGACCAAAAACTTTGCCACTAAAAGCCGTATAATAGGCCATGACAACAGCAATAATCGCGTACAGGTTATAACCGACAGTGCCAATTAAAATACCGACAGGATCATCAAACGAATAACCATCAAGTAAGCCAAGTACATAGGCGCCCCAACCGTTCACAAGAAATAAAATACTGACAGGTGCACAAGTAGAATCAACTAAGTAAGCAAGGCGTGCTCGGCTAAGTTTATGATGATCAAATAATTTCTGGCTTGCCATACCTGCAGTAAACATACTGAGGTTGGTATCGGTAAAAATAGTTGTGCCAATCACCGTAGGCAATATGCTGGCTTGGCGACTATTTTTAACTAAATTTAGTGACGCTAAATGATTTATAAAACCATTTACTGCACCTGATTGGTTCATTAAGGTAACCAATGCGCCAATCAATAAACTAAAGCTAATAATATAAACGTTACCTAGTGATGAAAATACACCGCTAATACCGAAAAATGTGCCAGTTAAACCGTCTATCGGGTTACCATTTACCATCATTAAATGACATAGCATTACGCCGCATAAAAGTGCGAATAGGGCGTTTTTACGCCAAATAGCAATGATGATAGCAACAAGGGGAGGGAGTAAACTAAAAACGCTGTCTTGCATAGCAAACCTTTATTATTATGTTCTGCTCACTTTACCGTATGCTAAACCAATAAGAAATAGTATTTAGCGACGCTAATAAGCAGTGAGTAATGAAAACTAAAGAAATGTTTATTGATTTAATCGGGTCAATATTTTTGTCGCCGAGATTATAATATGAAAAATAATGTACCATATTGTGTGGGCAACAGTGATTTTTTGCGTAGGGTAACTTATTTTGACATCTTTGCTTATACTTTATTTGTTTGACCTAGTGCAAAAATACATAATAATAAATCACTGTAGACATTGAAAATTTACCTTTCACCCTTAAATAGTTCTTACTTACTGGCGTAAAGCATCAGGAATAATTTTGACTTTATCATTAAACGAATATATCGCGGCTTTTGCTCATGAAAAGCATTTAGCATCTTTAAGCCAAATTGGTCGAGGTATAGAACGTGAAGCTTTGCGAGTGCTACCGCAAGGACGATTATCTGAACGTGCACACAGTGAAAAATTAGGCGCTGCATTAACTCACCCTAATATAACCACAGATTACTCAGAAACCTTATTGGAATTTATTACACCAGTAAGCTATGCACCTGAAACGGCAATTTCACAACTTGAAGATGTGCAAAAGTTTACTTTGAGTCAGCTTGATGGTGAAATTTTATGGCCAATGAGTATGCCTTGCTTTGTTGAAGATGATGACAAGATACCTTTAGCACAATACGGTAAGTCTAATATTGGCACCATGAAAACCGTTTACCGCCAAGGCCTGAAAAACCGTTACGGCAGCATGATGCAGGTGATTTCTGGTATTCACTTTAACTTTTCATTTCCCACGAGCTTTTGGCAATCATTGCAGACAGTTGAAAATAATAATGCGCCACTTGATGAATATATTTCTGATAAATATTTTGCCTTATTAAGAAACTACAAACGTTTTTGTTGGTTAATTCCTTATTTGTACGGCAGTTCTCCTGCTATTTGTGGTTCATTCTTGCAAAATAAAGCGACTAACCTGCCATTTAAGAAAACTGAAAAAGGTTATATGTACCTAGAATACGCAACATCTTTACGGATGAGCGATTTAGGCTATACCAATAGTGAACAATCATCATTACAAATTTGTTATAACAATTTATCGGGTTATTTAGACGGTGTAAGTAACGCAATAAACTTACCGTCGAAAAAATTTGCCGAAATAGGCATTAAAGTTGATGGTAAGTATCAGCAGCTAAACAGTAATGTTTTACAAATTGAAAATGAATTGTATGCACCTATTCGACCAAAATGTGTTGCTAAATCAAATGAAAAACCATCTGAAGCATTAAAGAATCGAGGTGTTGAGTACATTGAAGTTCGTGCCTTGGATGTAAACCCATTTTCAGCAACGGGTATTAGTGTTGAACAAATTCGCTTTTTAGATATTTTCTTAACCTTTTGCTTGTTTGAATCTAGCCCAGAATTAAGCTGTGCTGAACAGGCAGCTTGCGAAAAAAATATGGACGCTGTGGTAGTACAAGGCCGCGATCCTGAATTGTTAATAAACGACAATGGCACTGATAAAACTATCCCTGAATGGGGTAATGAAATTTTTGCTAAATTAACTGATATTGCCACATTGCTAGATCAAGCAAATAACAGTGATTTATATCGTCAAGCATTAGCCACAGAAGCGGCGAAAGTTAATAATTCTGAGTTAACACCGTCTGCACAAATATTGGCTAAAGTGGTTAAAAATAATCAGTCATTGACCCAAGTAGCGTTAAGCAATGCTGCTGAATATCGAGAGCAGTTAATGACAAATGATTACCAAGAGTTTAGTGAGCAATATTTCACTGACACTGTTGCTGAGTCGTTAGCTAAGCAAACTGAAATAGAAATGGCTGACACGACAGATTTTGATACCTTCCTGACGAATTATTTCTCTTAAATTTAGTGATATTGAATTAGCACTAAATCATATCTGATAAAAAACGAACAAAAAAAAGCGCGTTAGGGCAACGCGCTATAAATAATAAGAAAGACATCCAGGGAGGTTGTGCTTTCAAATAGTATGACCACATTGTTTTTCAATAGTTCACTTTTTGTTCGTTTTATTTTTAATTTTCTTATCTAAATAATAAAGTACTTTTTAAACAGTAGATTAGGGCTCTTAATTTGATAGCTTTTCTATTGTTTTTAAACATCAGTTACTAAGTTTAATAAATTTAAGGCAAAAAAAAGCACATTTATTATTAAATAAATGTGCTGTATAACATAAAACACTATTAGGGGAATAACTCTCTCGTAAAGTAAGAGTAGTGAAACTCAATATAGTTCCCAAACATTAAAATTAATTTATTATTTTTATCAAGTTGCCATATCTTAATAATTGAATGTTGCCAATTAATGCTACATTTTCTAGTCTATATTCCGCTAAGTGTAAAAAATATCGACATTTCCCTGAAAGTCTTTAAATATTCTGGCATGATATTATTACTAAAAACTAACTCCTTGTGTTCATGACATTTTATAAAACACTTATCATTTCTATACTCGCTTGTTTAACGTTATCAAGTTGTGCGACAAGTCCGCCGAAAAACCCAGAAAATCTCTGTGAAATATTTAGAGAGCATCGAGACTGGTACTTTGCTGCTAAAGATGCCAGAGAGCGCTGGGGCGTACCTATTCATGTACCTATGAGTATGATGTATCAAGAAAGCTCTTTTAAAGCTGATGCATTACCTCCTCGAGATTATTTACTTGGGTTTATTCCTTGGGGCCGTGTTAGTAGCGCTTATGGTTATTCACAGGCTAAAACTATGACTTGGGATGACTATGTTAGGGAAACTGATAATTCTGGTGCCGATCGTGATGATTTTGAAGACGCGATTGATTTTATGGGTTGGTTTATTTTTAAAACTCAGAAGATTAATAAAGTCTCCAAGTGGGATGCGTACAACCAATACCTAAATTACCATGAAGGTTGGGGTGGCTTTAAGCATAAAAGCTATAAAAAGAAAGCTTGGTTAGTAAAAGTTGCTCGTAAAGTGGATAACCGCGCGAAGCGTTACGGCGGCCAACTAAAAAGCTGTGAGAAAGAATTGAACCACGGTTGGTTGTGGCGTTTGTTTTTTGGCGATTAACCGATAAATAACATTAGGCGCTAGATATTAATTTCTAGCGCCTATGCAAATAGTCATCTGAAAATTCATTCAACATTACATTTAGTTATTGTTAATATCACCTAGTTAAAAATACTTCCTGCTTTAAAATTACTTTACAGTGATCGAACCGAAATATATTCCTCTCATTAATGATCATTCATTTACGATTAATAAATAACCTTTGCATACATTTTTTAAAACGATCTAAAAGTCGTGCGATTTTCCAACAATTCTTGTGCCGTAAGGGCTAGAAAATAGCCAAAAATTAATTAGAAAAAAACTTCTTATTTTTGCTAAAAATTGTTTGCAAAATACAAAGCCTATTATGGATAGGGCTTGCATTTGTTATCCACAGAAATTGTGGAAAGTTGATCCTTAGATCTAAACCTGTGTATAACTTTGTTATTAACTTTCAATCATTAATGTTCTATCCACAAAATGATGAATAAAAGAGCTAAGTTGATAATTAAATTGGCAAATGTAAACTACGCATATTCTCTTTTAAACGCGCTTTTATTAGTAAAGTATTTGTGAAAAGTAGGCTGCTGCTTTATAGCGTTTAGATATCATTTTGTTATTGTGCCGTTGTCACGAGATCTAAAAGTAGGCAGGGCAGTCACTAAGGATCTTAATAACAGTGAAAATTGATGAAGTGATAATGGGTCGTAATTTATATTACTTAGATTTTTTTGAGAGCTTTATGAGTGCCTAGTTTAAGATAGAAGCTTGAGGCATTAAAAAAGCACTGAAGAGTAACCTCTGTCAGTGCTTTTTTGAGCTAACTTATCACTTTACTTATTGATGAGTTAGGTGCAATTAAATAGGTAGCTAATATTAGCTTTCTTGTGCTTCACCATCATAAAAGTCAGGTAGGATCCTAACGGTTTTGATCATATTGTCTTTAACCTCGATGATCTCTAATGGGTAGCCTGAAATACGAACACTTAAATTTGCCTCTGGAATATCTTCTAAATACTCTAATATCAGACCATTAATGGTTTTAGGCCCGTCAGTTGGAAACTTCCAAGTCATTTCTTTATTAATATCACGAACCGTAGCGCTGCCATCAACCAAATAACTACCGTCAGGTTGAACGTTGACTTCATCACTGGTTGTTGGTGTCATTGTTGTCGTGAAATCACCAACGATCTCTTCAAGAATATCTTCTAGCGTCACCAAGCCTTGAATGTCGCCATATTCGTCGACAACAAGCCCTAAGCGCTCTTTTGCTCGTTGAAATTTCAATAATTGCACGTTCAGTGGCGTGCCTTCAGGGATGAAGTAAAGCTCTCTTACTGCGCGTAACAATGTCGCTTTGGTAAATTGCTCTTTTGAAACTAAGCGCAAAGCATCGCGCATATGAACATAGCCAACCACATCGTCTATATTGTCACGGTATAGCAATACTCTAGTATGGGTTGATTGCGTCAGTTGTTTTTGAATGCGTTTCCAATCATCGTTGATATCGATACCGACTAATTCATTTCTTGGGATCATGATATCTTCAACAGTGACCTTCTCGAGATCTAAAATGCCAACCAACATATCTTGATCACGTGATTTGAGCATCGCGCCCGATTCATTTACTACTGTGCGTAATTCCTCTGAGCTCAAACTATGCTGTTCACGCTGCTCGGAGCTGATGCCCAATAGTGTTAAAATACCATTAGTTATCCAGTTAACCGCAATTACAAATGGTAGTAATATTTTTAACAATAAGGTCAAGATGATTGAACTTGGGAAAGCAACTTTCTCAGGATATAACGCGGCTAATGTTTTTGGTGTGATCTCCGCAAAAATTAAGATTATTAAGGTTAATAATAAACCCGCATAAAAGACCCCTGCATCACCGTAAAGTCGCTGGGCTATTATCCCCGTTATTAGGGTGGCAAAAATATTGACTAGGTTGTTACCAATCAAAATTAAGCCAATTAATTTATCTGGCTTTGCAAGTAACTTACTGACGCGTTTAGCACCACGGTGGTTTTGTTTTTCTAAGTGTTTTAATCGATAACGATTAATAGACATCATGCCGGTTTCAGAACCAGAAAAGTAAGCAGATATGAATATAAGTATGCCAAGAATGACAAATAGTATATCTGTTGAGATGTTATCCAAAAAGGGGATCCTAGTTTAGTTGTTCGTAAGTCGCCAAATGGCGACAATTAACAATAATAAAAGTAACTTATACCTTAAAATCTATAATAAGAGAAACTCTTTCACAAATCGGCTGCCAAAATAGGCCAAGGTTAAAATAAATGACGCCACTACTGTTAATAGCAGTACGCGTTGGCCACGCCAACCTTGCTTAAAGTGCCCCCACAAAGTAGTGAAGTAGATTGCGCAGGCGATGAGAGATAATATTGTTTTATGGGCATTTTCTTTTGAGATCATACCGTCAAGAAATATAAAACCAACAACTTGGCTTATTAGCAAACAGATGCTGCCGAAAAGTAATATAGTAAATAGTTGTCGCTCAACCTGCATTAACGGCGGAAGCTGACTTACTGCTTGTAAATTCTTACTTTTTAATTTCATATTAATGTAAGCAACTTGGAAGGCGTACAAGGTTGCAATAATTAAAATACAATAAGCAATTAGTGCTAAAGTAATGTGGCTTAATATGGCTAATTTATCGGCTACAATTTCCATTCCGCCCATTGGAGAGATAAAAATCATGCCTAGTTGCCATAATCCGGCAAAACCATAAATTACAGGCAAAAGTAAGTTTACTTTAAACCGTAAAGCTACAGCTGATATCACTAAAGTAATAACTAAACTCACCAGTGACACCACATTCGGCAATGAAAAATTTAAACTATGATCAGCAAATAAAAATTGTGTATTACTTAAAGCGTGAAAAATAATCGCTAGGCAGGCAAAAATTAATGTAATGACTAAGTTTGGCCCTTTTGGATGAAACAGTCGGGACAAAATTGAAAGTGTAGCGACGCTATAACATACAAAGGCAGTAAATGAACTGATACTTGAAAATTCCACAAAGAGCTCCGAAAAAATTAAAAACTGTCCATAATATAACTAAATAAGGCTAGTTATTGATGCGATTCTAGCAGAATAAAGACTAGACGCCATCACTAACGTTGCATTTATATCAATAGTTTACGTAGTGGTTTAATACCAAGAAAAACTAATATTCCTGTGCAGGTTAAACCAAACCAATAAGGTAGTAACTCGTGGCTATGTTGCATTTGTTGGCTAATATCTATCATAAAATAGTTAAGCCCCCAATCTAATAACAAGCCAAAGGTGATTGCTGAAATAGCTATGCCGAGTAGATATTTAACTAAAACGTCAGTGCCCATTTCATTTTTTATAACGCCTAAAGTAGATATATTGGTGGCTGGACCTGCCATCATAAATACTAAGGCTGTACCTGGTGATATTCCCGCTAAAATAAAACCCGCGGCAATAGGGGTTGAAGCGGTTGCACAAATATACATTGGGATCGACATCGCGATCATCACCAGCATTGCAGCTAAACCACTACCATAACTGAGTAGAAATGAAGCCGGGACAAATGTACGTACTACAGTAGCAAACAGTAAACCGACAAGTAACCAGCGAATTAAATCGTCGACTAATTGGGTTGCACTATAACGAATACCTATCAGGGTTTTATCAACAAACGTGTTACTTTTTTTCTCTACTTTGCTGGCGCAACATGAGCTGCCTGATTTTTCAGCTTGATTGTTTTGTGTTTTCTCTGTTGTTTTGCTTGCGCAGCAGCTAGTTGTTTTGGCTGTATTTGCACTTACTTTGTTTTCAACTTTCGAGGTTGAGACTAACATGCCGGTAAATATTGCCGACAATATTGCGGTAATAGGACGATAAATAGCTAAAAGTGGTCCAAGTAAAGCATAGGAAACAGAAACAGAATCAACACCGGTTTCAGGTGTGGCGACTAAAAATGCAGAAGTAGCTGGTGCCGATGCTCCTGAGCGTCGTAACTCTGTCGCTACGGGGATAACACCGCATGAACATAAAGGTAATGGTGCACCAATTAACGCGGCTTTAATGATGGCTTTGTTTCCATGACCCAAATGACGGCTTAAGATTTTACTTGGCACCCATGCTTTCATTAGGCCCGCAATCAACAACCCCAATATTAGCCAAGGACTAGCTTCAGCGCTGAGTTGTAATAGATTGTCAAAAAATAAAATGAGGGTGCTCACATTTATTTCCAAAAAAGTGGCGTAATTAACAGCAGTTTACCACAGTTTTTTTATCGAATATTGATCTGTATTCGAGCTTTTTTGCTTTCCTTACTATTGTTTTATTAAATAATGTCATTATCTTAAATCTACAACTTCTACTTTCGCTAATTATTTGTACGGGTATAATAGAGTCAATTATTTGCGCTTAGCTATTACTAGAGTCATTCATGTTTGAAAATCTTTCCGATCGTTTAACGAAAACGCTAAAAAATATTAGTGGCCGTGGCCGCCTAACCGAAGACAATATTAAAGATACCTTACGTGAAGTACGTATGGCATTGCTAGAAGCTGATGTTGCCTTACCTGTTATTCGTGAATTTATTGCCAAAGTTAAAGAAAGTGCTGTTGGTCAAGATGTCTCGAAAAGTTTAACACCAGGTCAAGTTTTCGTAAAAATAGTTCAAAAAGAACTAGAAGCGGCGATGGGTGATGTAAACGAAGCGCTTGATTTAAAAGCAGCGCCACCAGCTGTAGTGTTAATGGCAGGTTTGCAAGGTGCAGGTAAAACTACCTCTGTTGCAAAATTAGCTAAGTTCTTAACCGAACGTGAGAAGAAAAAAGTACTAGTCGTGAGTGCTGATGTCTATCGTCCTGCCGCTATTAAACAGCTTGAAACGTTAGCAGAAGAAATTAATGTTGGCTTTTTCCCAAGTGACATCAAGCAAAAGCCAATTGATATTGCTAATGCGGCGATTGATCATGCCAAGAAAAACTTCTTTGATGTGCTAATTGTTGATACCGCCGGTCGTTTGCATATCGACGGCGACATGATGGCTGAAATTCAAGATTTACATAAAGCCATCAACCCAATTGAAACCTTATTTACTGTCGATGCCATGACAGGTCAAGATGCTGCTAACACCGCAAAAGCATTTAATGACGCTTTACCATTAACGGGTGTTATTTTAACGAAAACTGATGGTGATGCTCGCGGTGGTGCAGCGCTATCTATTCGTCATATTACTGGTAAACCTATTAAGTTTATGGGTGTTGGTGAAAAAATTGAGGCACTAGAGCCTTTTCATCCGGACCGTATTGCCTCACGCATTTTAGGTATGGGCGATGTACTTTCTTTAATTGAAGAAGTAGAGCAAAAAGTTGACCGTAAGCAAGCTGAAAAGTTAGCTAAAAAAGTTAAAAGTGGTAAAGGTTTTGACTTAGAAGATTTTCGTGACCAGCTAGTGCAAATGAAAAGCATGGGCGGCATGATGGGCTTAATGGATAAGTTACCAGGCATGGGGAACATGTCTGAACAAGTTAAAGGCCAAATGGATGACAAGCTTACCGTGCGTATGGAAGCAATGATCAACTCCATGACACCAGCAGAGCGTAAACGTCCTGATATGATTAAAGGTTCACGTAAACGTCGTATTGCAGCTGGTTCAGGTACACAAATTCAAGATGTGAATAAGTTATTGAAGCAATTTACTCAAATGCAGAAAATGATGAAGAAAATGTCTGGTAAGGGCGGCATGCAGAAAATGATGCGCTCAATGAAAGGCATGATGCCTCCTGGCGGCGGTGGCATGGGTGGCGGCGGAATGGGCGGCGGCATGTTCGGTCGTTAAGCTATTTCGTTAGAAAAGTTATTAGTATAAAAAAAGCAGCTTCGGCTGCTTTTTTTGTGCAATTATATTAGATGCTGACGATCAAAAGGTTATTATCGTGAGCTAAAGCACTGTTTTATCGCGTTGATATTCTTTTTACTTAATATTCTATCGCCGAGGGCTGTTAGCATTGAGCCTAATACCACCATGCCACCACCAATATAGGCCAGTGAATTCAAATGTTGAGCTTGATAAAATTGTGGCCAATAATATTCTGCAATAGTGGCAAATAATACGGTTAATAATGGCGTAATTGCTAAAGTTGCACTTACTTTGGATGTTGGTAAATACTCCAGTGACTTGGCAAAAGTACCGTAGGCAATTAGGGTATTAGCACAACAAAAAACGAGTAACAGCAAAGCATTCAAGTCTAGCGAGGTAATTTGGCTTGGGCTAGCTAACGGTAAAAAGAATACGGCGCTTAATAAATAAATACACCACATGACTTGATTCGAGCTGTAATAACGCAGCATTTTTTTTTGCATAATTGCATAGGCAGCCCAAGTAATAGCAGCTGCTAGCATGACAAAAAAACCAACAATAAATGTGTCGTTGTCAATCCCCGTGCCGGTTAAAAATTGTTGATTAAAAAACATTAATAGACCGCTAATTAATACTAATGAGCCGACCATTTGGCCTCGACTAAAGCTCTCCTTAATAAAAATAACACCACCAATAATCATTAAAAAAGGCGCCATTTGAATTAACATTTGTGCGGTTTCTGCAGGCACAAAATATAACGACGTTAAATAAAGAATATAATTCAGGCTTAAAAATATTGCTGCAAAGAATAATCGTTTGATGATTTTAGGCTGCTTTAAAATTGTGACCGGCACTTTTCTTTTAGCTGACAGTAATAGAGCAACGAAAAAAGCGGCAAAGGCAAAACGATACCAAGTAATGGTATAGGCATCCATTAAGGTTAATACTGACTTTAATGCTAGTGGCAATAGTCCCCACATGATTGCGGTAGTTAATGCCAACATTAAACCTTTTGCACTACTGTTTGCCAATTGCGTCATTTTAAATCCGGCTCTTATTCTAGGTGATGTATATAGATAGCTAATGTCGGCTTATTTACGACACTATTTGAAAGCGCGGGAGTATATAGGTGATTTCAGCGTGAGCATATTAAAATAATCAGTGAATAAGCATTTATTTGCTTAAACAGCTTTCAGCTCACTAAAAGTATCAATATTGAACAATTTATTGCAACTAGCACTATTAAGGTTGATTTGTTGCTCAAAAAGCGTAGAATACGCGAGCTTTTCTGTCGCTTGTAGACAGGAAATGTCTGGAAAATTCGTTTTAACACTAACATTATATAGAGGACGATATGGTTACCATTCGTTTAGCTCGTGGCGGCGCAAAGAAGCGTCCATTCTATCAGGTTGTTGTTGCAGATAGCCGTAACTCTCGCGATGGTCGTTTCATCGAGAAAGTAGGTTTCTTCAACCCAACAGCTCAAGGTCAAGCAGAAGCATTACGTTTAGACCTAGACCGTATCAACCATTGGGTTGGTCAGGGTGCAACAGTATCTGATCGTGTGGCCAAGTTAGTAAAAGATGCTCAAAAAGCAGCTTAATTAACCTGGTAGGTTTTAGGAGTTATTTGTGGAAGTTATTGGTAAAGAAGTCACCTTAGGTAAAGTAGGCGCTGTTTACGGTATCAAAGGTTGGTTGAAGATTCATTCATTCACAGATGATCAAGAAGCCATACTCGACTATTTCCCTTGGTCGTTAAAATTAGGGAATAACATACAATCAGTAGAAATTACCGATTGGCGTAAACATAACAATGGTCTTGTTGTTAAAGTTGCTGGTATTGATGATCGTGACATAGCCCAAAAGCTTGTTGGATCAGAAATATTCGTCAGCGAAGATGTGTTAGCAGATTTACCTGAAGGTGAATTCTATTGGCGCGATCTATTAGGCATGACAGTAGTTACTGACAAAGGTTACGACCTAGGTCAGGTTTCCGATATTATGGAAACTGGCGCTAACGACGTACTGGTTGTTAAAGCTAATTTAAAAGATGGCTTTGGTAAAAAAGAAAGGTTAATCCCTTACTTAATGGACCAAGTTATTCTTTCAGTTAGCGCTGAAAATAAACAAATTTGTGTTGACTGGGACCCGGGTTTCTAACTTGAGTAATAGTGTACCAACAAACGCTCTTAGCAATAAGAAAGTATGGATTGGGGTGATAAGCCTTTTTCCAGAAATGTTTGACGCAATTACTGAGTATGGGGTGACAGGCCGAGCGATTCGTAATGGCTTAATTGAATTTCACAAGTGGAATCCAAGAGTCTTTACTCATGATAAACATCGTACAGTGGACGACCGACCTTACGGCGGCGGACCTGGCATGCTTATGATGGTACAACCGTTACGTGATGCTATTCACGCTGCAAGAAAAGCTGCAGAACTTGAAGGCATTAAAGCGAAGGTTATTTATTTGTCGCCGCAAGGACGAAAATTGGACCAAGCTGGTGTACGTGAACTAGCACAACATAATGGCCTGATATTTATAGCAGGGCGTTATGAAGGTATAGATGAACGACTCATTGCATCTGAAATAGATGAAGAATGGTCGGTCGGAGATTATGTATTAAGTGGTGGGGAATTACCTGCTATGAACGTAATTGATGCCGTAGCACGCTTTGTGCCTGGAGTATTAGGACATCAACAATCAGCTGAGCAGGATTCATTTTCTGACGGTTTATTAGATTGTCCGCATTACACTAGGCCAGAGGTAATGGAAGTTTCTGAAAATGAAATGGTATCCGTTCCAAAAGTGCTATTAAGTGGTAATCATGAACACATAAGGCAATGGCGCCAATATCAGTCTTTAGAAAGAACGTGGACTAGAAGACCGGAATTATTAACTAACCTAGCTCTGACAGCAGAGCAGCAGAAAATGTTAAAAGCTATAAAGGCTGATAACAACAATGCTACTGATGACTGTGAACTCTAGGAAGAAGGTATTATGAGCAATATTATTAAGCAGCTTGAAGCTGAACAAATGAAGCAAGATGTACCAGCATATCGCCCAGGTGATACTGTTGTTGTACAAGTAAAAGTTACAGAAGGTGATAAATCACGTCTTCAAGCATTTGAAGGTGTTGTTATCGCTGTTAAAAACCGCGGCATCAATTCTGCATTCACTGTTCGTAAAATTTCGAACGGTGTTGGTGTAGAACGTGTATTCCAGACACATAGCCCTATCGTTGACTCAATTGAAGTCAAACGTCGCGGTGATGTACGTCAAGCTAAGCTTTACTATCTTCGTGAACGTTCAGGTCGCTCTGCACGTATCAAAGAGAAATTGGCAAAAAGATAATCTCTCTTTAATTAGAAGATTTCTTAGCAGCTTGAAAAACCTGTGTGGGCAACCACACAGGTTTTTTTGTCTCTGTAAAATGGTACAACTCACACCTACTGATACGTCTAAAAAATAGCTTGTTGGATAAAATGTCGGATAAAACATTATTATTCAACCTGAGTTCAGATCACTTAGCAGTAATTAGCACAAAAACTTCATAAAATTAATTTCACTTTAGCAACTATAAATCAAATGCATAACGCAAATGACATCGCTGTCATTTGCGTTGCTTTAATGTTACGGTTATTAATTACATGAAACAAATTAATCTAAGTAAATCACTAATATTCGACTTTAGTGGTGTGTTCCAGCAGAAAAACTTAGGCTATGATGTTGGTAACTTAAAAAGAGAATAATAGTTGCAACCAAGCTTTTATTACCGGTTCAACAAGCCACTAGATATTAGGAAATCAAGGATTTAGCATGCAAGAATTAAAAAGCCGTTATCCCGTACTAGAGCAGGCAAAAGCTCACACTTACATTGATTCAGCGACTTATGATGCAATGTATAAGCAGTCAATCGAACAACCTGACGTTTTCTGGGCAGAACAAGCCGATAAGTTTCTTGATTGGTATAAGCCTTGGGACAGTGTTACTGACGTTGATTTAAAAGCTGCTGATATCAAATGGTTTTCTGGTGGTAAATTAAATGTCAGTTATAACTGTATTGATCGTCATTTAGTGTCTAAAGCAAATGATACCGCGATTATTTGGGAAGGTGATGATCCTAGCGAAGATCAAAACATTACTTATCAAGAACTGCATGATCATGTTTGTCGTTTTGCCAATTTATTGAAAGCACGTGGCGTGAAAAAAGGTGATCGTGTTTGTATTTACATGCCGATGATCCCTGAAGTTGGCTACGCAATGCTTGCTTGTGCACGTATAGGCGCCGTTCATTCCGTTGTATTTGGTGGTTTTTCTACTGAAGCTATTCGTTCTCGAATTATTGATGCTGATTGTAAAGTTGTAGTCACCTCGGATGAAAGTTTGCGCGGTGGCCGTGTTATTCCATTGAAAGTAAATGTTGATGCTGCAGTTGCTGACTGTCCAGACGTTCATTCCGTTATCGTTGTTCAACGAACAGGGGGTGATGTTGCTTGGAATGATAAAATTGATGTTAATTATCAACAAGAAGTTGCTAAGTTTCCTGCTGCTTGTGAACCTGAAGTAATGGACGCTGAAGACCCATTATTCATCCTTTATACCTCTGGCTCGACAGGCACACCAAAGGGTGTTCTTCATACTTGTGGTGGTTATTCACTTTATGCTGCCATGACTCATAAATATGTTTTTGACTATAAAGATGGTGAGATATATTGGTGTACTGCTGATGCAGGTTGGATCACCGGACATTCTTATATATTTTATGGTCCACTTGCTAACGGTGCTACAACATTAGTTTTCGAAGGTGTGCCAACTTACCCTGATGCCGGTCGTTTTTGGCAAGTATGTGACAAGCACCAAGTTAATGTTTTCTATACCGCGCCAACCGCTATTCGCGCATTAATGAGTGTTGGCGATAGCTATGTTGAAAAAGCTGATCTTTCGTCATTACGAATTCTAGGCACTGTGGGTGAACCTATAAACCCTGAAGCTTGGCATTGGTATTATGAAGTGATCGGAAAAAGTAAATGTCCTATTGTTGATACTTGGTGGCAAACAGAAACCGGTGGTATTTTAATTACCTCATTACCGGGCGCTGTTGACATGAAACCAGGTGCTGCTGGTAAGCCATTCTTCGGAGTAAAGCCTGCGTTATTTGATAAAGACGGTAACACTCTTGAAGGCGAGAATCAGGGCTTATTGATGATGACAGGCAGTTGGCCAGGACAATTACGTTCAGTATACGGCGATCATGACCGCTTCTATCAAACTTACTTAAGCCAATACCCAGGTAATTACTTTACTGGTGATGGTGCTAAACGTGACGAAGATGGTTTCTATTGGATCACTGGTCGTGTTGATGATGTGCTAAATGTTTCCGGTCATCGCTTAGGTACTGCTGAAATTGAAAGTGCTTTAGTATTGCACCCGGCGGTTGCTGAAGCTGCGGTTGTCGGTTACCCGCATGAAATTAAAGGCCAAGGGGTTTATGCTTATGTCACGCTAATGAGCAATGCTACTGAGTCTGAAGAGTTGTTAAAAGAACTGACAGAATTTGTCGCTAAAGAATTAGGACGTTTTGCTAAGCCTGACTATATTCAATATGCACCAGGTTTACCGAAAACCCGCTCAGGTAAAATTATGCGTCGAATTTTGCGTAAAATTGCAGAGAACGATCTTGATACTTTAGGAGATACCTCAACACTAGCTGAGCCTGCTGTTGTCGACCACCTGGTTAGTAATCGCATAGTTCATGGTTAATCCTCGATGATAAAAATTATGGAATGAGGTTTATTTTTGAGCCTTAAGATTAAAAGCGCCTTTTGGCGCTTTTTTTATGTTTAGGCCTTTCCCAGACATCCTGTCGTTCAAAGTATTAGTGCATCTTGGTAATTGCTCCTACATTATTCTATTCACTTACATCCATGTAAGGACATGCACGTCGATGAACGGTACGCCATGCTGCCATGGCCGCTCCTAGGCATCCTACCTACACGGCATTAGTCGATGGCAATGAATGACGATGTACAAAAAATATCAAAATGGGGCTATACCTGAATAAATTATGCGTGTAAGATATTTGGTACAAACTAAGTAAACTTAAATTTACACTGAGAAATTTCGTAAAATGTACCATCTACAATATCGATATTATTACCTCCCATACTTTAGCTAGCCTTGTGCCTAGCAACCTTTTTAGCCAGATAAAATAACGGCTAGTAATAACCTTTTTAAATTTAAACATCATTGCTAAAATTCAGGAAAGAACCATGTCAGAACATACAACCATTACGTCAGCGCCTAAAAGTAGGCTTAATGATATTCACGTTAATTCAGAAGAAGTATTAATTACGCCTGAAGCACTGCGCGAAGCACTGCCACTACCAGAAGCTGGTCGTGTTTTTGTTAAAAATGCTCGTAACATTATTGCCGATATTATTCATAAGCAAGACCACAGATTACTTGTTATAACAGGTCCATGTTCAGTTCATGATGTTGAAGCAGCAAAAGATTACGCGAGAAAACTTAAAGTACTACACGATAAGTACCAAGACAGTATGTATATTGTCATGCGAGTTTACTTCGAAAAGCCTCGTACCACTGTCGGCTGGAAGGGCTTGATAAACGATCCACATATGAATGGTTCATTTGATGTTGAAGCAGGGCTGCGTAAAGCGCGCGAATTACTTATTTACTTAACTGAACTAGGGTTACCACTAGCAACTGAAGCACTTGACCCTATCAGCCCACAATATCTTGCTGAATTGTTTAGCTGGTCTGCAATTGGTGCACGTACTACTGAATCGCAAACACATCGTGAAATGGCTAGTGGCTTATCTATGCCAATTGGTTTTAAAAATGGCACTAATGGCGGACTAGATGTAGCGATAAACGCATTACAATCAGCCGCTTCTTCACATCGTTTTATGGGCATTAATCGTCAAGGACAAGTTGCGTTAATTAAAACTTCCGGGAATCCTGACGGCCATGTGATTTTACGTGGTGGCAAGCAGCCAAACTACGACTCGGTTAATGTCGCTTTATGTGAAAAAGATTTGGCAAAACAAAATTTGGAGCCAGGTATTGTGGTTGACTGTTCACATGGCAACTCCAATAAAGACTACCGTCGTCAACCTTTAGTTGCAGACAATGTTTTTAATCAAATATGTGAAGGCAATAAGTCTATTATTGGTATCATGTTAGAGAGTAATATAAACGCGGGTAATCAAAGTTCAGACTTACCTTTTGACCAGCTCGAATACGGCGTTTCTGTTACTGATGCTTGTATTGATTTTAATACCACTGAACAGCTTATTGCTGAGGCGACTGCAAAACTCGATGCTGCGTTAAAGCAGCGAATTACTTCAACCGTTAGTGAATAGGAAAGAATATTTGCAATGAATAGCAAATTAACATTTGATCAACAGCTTGGCGAATTACGTGATGAAATTGATGACTTAGACAGTCAACTCGTTGCGTTATTAACTAAGCGCCGAGCGGTAACGACAAAAGTAGGGCAGTTAAAAAGTGAAGTGGGTATGCCAATTTTTGCCCCTGATCGTGAAGCAAAGCTACTGAAAGTTCGCCGTCAGCAAGCTATTGATGCCGGTTTGTCGCCAGAGCTTATTGAAGATATTTTACGTCGTTTGATGCAAGACTCTTATATCAGCCAAGACGCCAGTGGTTACCGTTGCGTAAACCCTGAATGCAAAAAAGTAGTTGTTATTGGTGGTAATGGTCAGCTAGGGCAGATATTTGTCGACTTATTTACCCGCTCTGACTATCAGGTGCAAATACTCGAGCAGGCTGATTGGCCTAATAGTGCAAATATATTAGCTGAGGCTGGTTTGGTTATCGTTGCCGTACCTATTCGATTAACCGCAATGGTTATTCAAAACCTTGGTCAGTTACCTAAAGATTGTATTTTGGCTGATGTCACCAGTATTAAAGAAGCACCATTATATGAAATGATGAAAGTGCATTCTGGCCCAGTACTAGGCTTACATCCAATGTTTGGCCCTGATGTTACCGGTTTAGTTAAACAGACTATTATTGCTTGTGAAGGGCGCAACCCTGACAAATATCATTGGTTACTTGAACAGTTTCAAGTATGGGGTGCGAAAATTTACCCTGTTGAAGCTCACGCGCATGATCAAGCAATGTCGATGGTACAAGTCATGCGACATTTTTCTACTATCGCATATGGTTATCATTTAATGGCTGAAGGTGCTGACATTGCACAATTAGTCGAGATGAGTTCACCTATTTATCGTTTAGAATTAATTATGGTCGGTCGTTTATTTGCACAAGATCCTGTGCTTTATACTGATATTATTTTTGCCAATAAGGATAACATTGATATGATGAAGCGCTTCGCATATCGATTTCTGGAACTACTGGAAGATGTGCAGTTAAATGATAAAGACGCTTTTACCAATATGTTCTCACAAGTCTCTGATTGGTTTGGTGATTATGCCGATATTTTCTTACAAGAGAGTAAAGCCATGTTAGTAAAAGCAGACCAACTTAAGAAACATTAAGATAAGAAAAACAAGGATAGAAATGAGAACTCTTGCAGTAATTTTATTAAGTATAACCATTCTTACACTAGTGTCAGCTTGTGCTAACAGCCATGGAACCAATACAACAATGGCTATTGGTGAAGTCAGCTCACAAAAGCTAATTAACGAACATGAGTCATTTATGCAAAGTTATCGGGCATTTCAATTGTCTGAAAGTGACATAGCAGAAGTTAAAGCGTGGCCGAGTGATTTACATGTTGATGTGTATTTTGGTACTTGGTGCCATGATAGTCAGAGAGAAGTCCCTCACTTTTTGAAAATTGTTGCTGAAAAAACAGAGTTATCTAATCGTTTAATTGGCCTTGATTATGAAAAGTCTGAGCCAAACGGCTCAGCTAAAAGTCATGATATTAAATACACGCCAACGTTTGTTGTTTACCAAAACAATAAAGAAATTGGCCGAATTGTTGAACGTCCAAAAGTATCGCTAGCGGCAGATATCTCAGCCATGCTATAAAATTATTAGCTTACATAATGTTAAATAAAAATCGCACTTGAGCAAACTCAGTGCGATTTTTTAATTGATGTTTTGGTTTGTAAGTTAGTTGTAGGTTACAAAACTAGTTATTAACCACATTAGTTATTAACCACACTTAGAGTCACCGCAGTTCAAGCATGTAGAACAACCGTCAAGTAACACTACAGATTTTTGATGACACTTATTACAGCTACTCGCCGTAGCTGGAAAGTTTAAATTATGATTTTCACTTTTGCCATCATTCTCAGCAGCACTATCATCTTTTCCTTCATTTTCTGCCATTGCGGCTTGTTGTTTCTGCTTTAAGTAAGCTTGTTGGTGGGCATCAATCTCACTTTTGGGTAGCATGTCTAAAGTTTTTAAATGTGTTTCAATCACATGGCCAATATCAGCAACTACCGATGGCATGTAAATGCCGGTGCCGCGCTGGTAATAACCGCCTTTAGGATCAAATACCGCCTTTAGTTCTTCAACTAAAAATGTGCAATCGCCACCTTTGCGAAATACTGCAGAAATAACGCGTGTTAATGCGACAATCCACGAGTAAAACTCCATGTTTTTTGAGTTAACAAATACTTCGAATGGTCGTCTAACTTCTTGCGCTGTGCCTTGATTAAGTAAAATATCATTTACCGTAATATATAAGGCGTGATCAGAAACTGGCGGCTTAATTTTATAAGTTGAACCGACTAACATTTCAGGACGTTGGGTTTTTTCAGTTAAATTTACCGTCGCAGTATCATTGCTGCTTGGCTCTTCTTTAACGGGCGCTACGGTATCTACTTTTACTTTAGCAGCGGTAATACTTTGGGTGATCTCTTTCATCATTTTTCTCTCATAACGACTTTTTTCAAAATCATTTTCCGATAGTAAATTTTAGCTTTATTGCTAGTTGGCCTTGCTAAATTAACGTGAAGCAGCAAAGCCGGTCACTAAAGCTTGCCGTAATAACCTTCTTTTAAGGCGTCATGTAAATTGGCCGCGGTATGCACTTCACCGTCGTAACGAATTTCTTCATTGCCCTTGGCTGTTATGGTTGTGCCATCAGCTAAAGTGAATTCATACTCTACTTTTTCTAAGTCAGTTTCTTTTACCAATACGCCTTGGTGAACTTCTGGATTAAAGCGGAAGGTTGTACAGCCTTTTAAGCCTTTATCGTATGCATAAAGATAAATATTCTTGAATTTTTCGTAGTCAAAGTCGGTTGGAATATTGATGGTTTTTGAGATTGATGAGTCAATCCAAATTTGCGCGGCCGCTTGAATATCAACATGCTCTTCTGGGTTAATACTATCGCTAACCGTGAAGTAGTTAGGTAATTTATTTTCGCCTTCAGTTACGTAGGCTTCGGCATTAGCGTTCACCATTTCGCGGTAAGCTAAAAGTTCGTAGCTTGAAACGGCGACAGATTCTTTCGATTTTTTACCTTCACGAATAATGTTACGGTGATATTCATGCGCAAAACTTGGCTCAATACCATTTGAAACATTATTACCTAAACTTAAGGCCAGCGTGCCTGTTGGTGCAATTGAGGTGTGATGAGTAAATCTAGCACCAACTTTTGCCAGTTGCTTAACCAGTTCTGGTTGCTCTTGAGCAATTCTTTGCATGTAACGACTGTACTTAGCATGTAGCACAGAGCCTTTAATTTTATCGCCAATTTTAATACCGTCTTGCACCATTTCTGGACGCTTGTTGAGCATGGCCTGGTCAACGGTAAAACTTTGCATCAATATTGGTGCAGGGCCTTTTTCTTTCGCTAAGTTTAGTGCTTCTTGCCAGCCCGTAATGGCTAATACTTTTGATACTTCTTCGGTAAAAGCAACAGCTTCAGGACTGTTGTAAGGCATTTTCAACATGGTTAGCGCTGAGCCTAAACCAAGGTAGCCCATACCATGGCGACGTTTATTCTGAATTTCTAAACGTTGCTCTTCTAAAGGCAGACCATTTATTTCAACCACATTATCTAACATGCGTGTAAACACTTTAGTGACTTCTTTGAATTTCTCCCAATCAAATTGAGCTTGGCCTGAAAAAGGCTGCTTAACGAACTTAACTAAGTTAATTGAACCGAGTAAACAAGCACCGTGCGGTGGTAATATTTGTTCACCGCATGGGTTACTGGCGCGGAGTTTTTCACAAAACCAGTTGTTGTTCATTTCATTGGCGTGGTCAATCAGTAAAAAGCCGGGTTCGGCATAGTCAAAGGTATTGCTCATGATCATATCCCAAAGGCGTTGTGCTGGAATACGGCTGTAAATTTTACAGGCAATTTGTCCTTGCTCATTGAGAATATAGTCATGGCTTTTTATAAAGTCAGCTTGGTAATGATTGTCTTTGAATAAAACAAGCGAACTATCAGCTAAGTTGATGTTGTCTGAAACCATTTCCTTGTGCGTTAGCGGAAAGTTTAGCGGCCATTCTTCATCATTTTTAACCGCATTCATAAAATCATCACTGATCAATAGTGATAAGTTAAATTGACGTAAACGGCCATCTTCACGTTTCGCTAAAATAAACTCTCTAACATCAGGGTGAGATATATCGAATACGCCCATTTGGGCACCACGTCGACCGCCAGCAGAACTAACTGTAAAACACATTTTGTCGTATATATCCATAAACGACATAGGGCCAGATGTTGTTGCCCCTGCGCCGGCTACGTAAGCTCCACTTGGTCGTAATGTTGAAAATTCATAGCCAATTCCACAGCCTGCTTTCAAAGTTAAACCCGCTTGATGTACACGGCTTAAAATACCCGTCATTGAATCTTCGATGGTGCCTGATACGGTACAGTTAATGGTTGAAGTTGCCGGTTTAAACTTCTCAGCACCCGCATTTGAAATAATGCGTCCCGCAGGATAAGCACCAGATTCCATGGCCCAAATAAACTTTTCTTGCCATTTTTTATGATCCTTACTTTCAATTGCCGCCAATGCTTTCGCAATGCGAGTGAAAGTATCACTTACCGTGGCTTCTTGGTTATTACCGTGTCTATCTTTAAGTCGGTATTTTTTATCCCAAATATCGCGCGAAGCAGGTTGTAGAGGTAAGTCATGGTTAAGCGGCTCAGAGACACTTTTTACAGAAGCATTTTTTGATTTTATTTCTAGCTCAGTCATAGCGGTTTTATATTATCGTTGTTCGAAAGAACAATTATGATATAAAGAAATAAATTTCCCACAAGCATGTTTCATACATATTGCGATCTAAATCAAGTCAAAGCACAATATGTAGTGTTTCTGTGTTTTTCTATTGAAAGTGATTTTAATCAATCAAGGCGCTATTAACAGAGCTAATTTAGCTATTTACGGCTTAATAACGTTACTTATGCTATTTTTATGCGTTAATTGGGCTAAAAATGTTAAGAAGTGCACGACACAAGTATGGTGGAATTGTGCATGATTTTAGTGAGGGAATTGGGATGTTTAACTTCTAAGCTGAACTCTGAAGGTGGTGTTATTAGCCTTTGATCTTTTAAAGTATGCATGATAATTAAAAGATCAAAAGCTCATGTCAGTTATTGCTTTACGCTAACTACCTTTTTGGCGGTACAAAGGTACTGGCAACATTAGTAATGTCGTTCACACTGGCTGACAATATGGTCATTTCTTCAGTAACTATGTCAGTTTGTGCCCACGTACGTTCAATGGCTTGATGCACATCTTCTACATGCTCATTGATTGTCACTGATGTTACGCTTTGCTGCTCTGTAGCCGTTGCTATTTGATTAGCGACATCTGTTACCTTGTGAACGCGGTCAACAACATCAGCAATCTTCTGATTAGAACTTTCAGCAATTTCAACACATAGTTGCGCTTCGTCTTTGTTTTTCAGCATTACCGCAACCCATTGATCTATAGTTTCTAACATCACTGATAAACGTTGATGGATCTTTTTCGCAGAATCTTGTGTTCTTGAAGATAAATTACGTACTTCATCTGCAACTACAGCAAAGCCACGACCATGTTCACCAGCGCGAGCAGCCTCAATAGCAGCATTTAACGCTAATAAATTTGTTTGGTCGGCAATTGATTGTATCTCTTCCATTAAGCCACTGACGTTGTTAGCAGATTGCGTCAGACTATCGGCAGATGAAGAAGCTTGGTCAATATCATTAGCGAGTGATTTAATTTTATCTGTGGTTGAAAAAATACCTTGTTGAGCTTGTTCACATTGTGAAAAGGTTTCATCTAAATCACCTGCGGCGGTCGCTACATTGGCTGAAATTTCAGTAGTAGTTGTTTGCATTTCACGCATGGCATGACTAAGTTGTTCTACTGCGCTTTGCTGGCTAGTTAAGTTTTCGCGGGTGCTGCTTATACCGTCACTTACATTGGTCATTACCGCGCTAATCGGTTTCGCTGTGTCTAATGTTCTTTCGATAATTGCGCGTAATTTTGCTTTTAGCATTGCGAAGTTGAAATCGAAAATACTGGCAGTGCCACTACCGAAATAAACTTTACGAGAAGGCGAGTCGAACATTGACTGCATACGTTGTGCGCGCATGGCGGTCGGGATAATATCTTGCCAAAATATCGCGATTGGCGTGGCTGCACATAACGCGGCAAAAATAGAATGATAAAGGCCAAAGTTGGTAAATATAAAATACTGTGCCACCGCACTAATGAGCAGCAAGAAAGTAAATTTATGATTTTTTGAAATTTCTAAATTTGTCCAAGCTTTGTTATGACTAATTGCATGATAAATGTTGTTTGCTCGTTCGATTAACTCTGGTTTTGCAAATGTTGCTATTGATTGATAACCAGTGACTTTGCCGTCTTGATATTGTGGCGTAATAAAAGCATCTAACCAGATGTCTTGATTACTACTGTTTTTGAAACGAATAAGTCCTTGCCAAGAAAAGCCTTTTTCCAAAGTATTATTAATCTCGTCAATGATACTTTTCGGCATATCTTGATGGAAGAAATGCTGCTGATTTTTGCTGTTGCAACTTGCTTGCTCAATACCCAAAGCGTCGGCGTATGCAGAATTTATATAACTATAACTACCTTGAGTGTCAGTAATGCTAATAAGTTGCTGAATGGATGAAGCCATAGCTTTCCTCGACTAATGAAATGGGCGAAGTAATACCTTCCAAGATTGCCCTGAACTAATGCTGGAAGGCATGGTTATACTTTTATACTAGAATTTTATTGCAACACCAACTGATATTGAACTATCAATCCAAAGCGAATCATCAAAGTTAGCGCTACAAATGTCTTGGCTACAGAACATAGCATCATCTTCGTCAACTAATGTTGCGTAGGCACGCAACTCAGTTACTAGTGCCATATTGTCTGAAAATTCATAACGTGTACCAAAAGCAAGACTCGCTGATGGGTATAGTTCTTCACTGCCTCGCTCTGCGTCAAAATATGCGCCACCTAAGCCTAAGCTTAAAGTAGTTACGTAGTTTTGCTGGCGAAACATGGCAACACCATTAAAGTGTGCGTAAATGATATCGAGAGAATCTTTTTCAGCGTTTTCACCGGTAAAATCATGGCTAACACGGTTAAGTAATATTTGGCCTTGGCCATTAATATTTTCTTGCCACGCTATGCCGATGGCGATATTGGTTCCAGAATCTACACTGATGTCAGTACTGTCAGACGCTACAAGATCTGAACTAAACATTTGACCGCCCAATACACTGATTTCAAACTGATTTGCTGACACGGTGCCAGTTAACATTAAGCCATAAATAACCGCTGTAGGTTTTAAAAAAGTTGCTAGTTTCATTACAACATGTCTCTTTAGTTTATTATTTTTATATTCTCTACGTAGCAACATTAAGGGCTACGTAGAGGTTTCTATATTGTGTGTTTAGAATTAACCAAACAAGTCAGTTAGTTTCTTTTTCGCTTTATCTTCTAACTTTTCTTTTAGCTTATCTTTAGCGCCGTCGACTAGTTTTTTCTTTTGAGTCTCTTTTGCTTGTTTCCAAATTTTAGAAAGCGCTTGCTTAACAATCTCACTACCTAGTTGGCTTGCTGGTAAACCTTCATTACCACCAACATTATTCAAGGTAATATCAGGTAATGTTGCTGTGTGCTCTTTATTGCCAAAAGCAGTTAAGTCTACTGACAAAGCAGTACCTGCTAATACAATTTTGCTTACTTTAACTTTTGGTTCGTCAGCTGTGCTACCTGGTGCTTTATCGGCAGTTTGCGCGTCACCTTTAGGAGTATTGCGCTCTATCGCGTCTAAAATGTCTTGAATATTAGAACCACCAGTTTGCGTCATTTCTACAAATGCTTGTGGTGACTTAATAACAATAGCGTCAATAATAATAGGTGAAGACGTTAAGCTCTCAAGGTTAATGTCTAGTGTCACTTCACCTAAAGAAAAAGCATTGGGTTGCTTGTAAGTTTTAGGGTTAGCTAAGTTAATGCCTAAAATACTACCAGCGCCGCTAATGAGTTTAATATCAACAGCTTTTACAGTAACGGCTTGTTCAGTAACCTGTGTGCCAACTGTTTCAATTTGGCTTTTAATATAGTCATTTAGTGAGCCGCCAGCTAAAAACCAAAGGGCACCACCACTAAGTAGTAACAATACAACGATAATTGAGGCAATAATTTTCACGAGTTTAATCCTTAAAATGTAAAAAATGATGCATACCTAATAATTAGATATTTCTCATCTGGTTTGGGTATATATATAAATTATATCTTAATAATCACAAAGTTATTTAATTTTCTATTTTGCGACCAAAGCCTTAAATCTCAAGCTAAGCTGTATCGAGCATTTACAGTATCTACGTTATAGTAATAGCATTGAAATTTTTCGCAAATTTAGAGAGTTTTTTATTTATGTCTTCAGCTATAAGTCGCCGTTTACCGTTATTGTTACTTGTAAGTGTACTGGTAGCACTGGTTGTTTATTTACAGTGGCCAAAGTCAGCAACCGTTAAAGAAAAACATCAACGTGTTGTTTCAGTAAAAACAGTGCAAATTGCTCAAGCAACATTTAAAGACTCTGTTGAAGCAGTTGGTACATCAAGAGCCAACGAGCAGGTTTTTATCACCAGCAAATATTCTGATTTGGTTGATGAAGTTTCTTTTCAAGATGGCGATACGGTTAAAAAAGGCGAAATTTTAGTGCGCTTAAATAGCCGAGAAGAAGCGGCAAAAGTTAAAGAATATGAAGCTAACTTGGCTGAATCGGTTGCACAGCTTAATCGTTTTCAAGACCTTTTTACTAAAAAAGCCACTTCTAAATCAATTGTTGATCAACAAGAAGCGAAAACCAAAGCCATTTCAGCTCAACTATTGAGCGCGAAAATAAAACTTAATGACCTAACCATTAAAGCGCCTTTTTCTGGCGTATTAGGTTTTCGTGAAATTAGCTTAGGCGCATTGATTGATGTTGGCGACATCATTACTAGCCTAGATGATTTAAGCGTAATTAAAGTCGATTTTTCTGTGCCAGAGCGTTACTTGACGACCGTAGCCGTTGGCCAGTTGATTGAAGCAACTAACATCGCTTATAAAGATCAGATATTTGTTGGCAAAGTAACGTCAATCGATTCTCGTATTGATAGCGTAACTCGTACCTTAAAAGTACGCGCTGAAATTCCAAACAATGACACTAAATTACGTGCCGGCATGTCACTGAACATTGAAATTATTCGTAATGTAGAGCAATTATTACAAGTACCAGAAAGTGCCGTGATTCCAATTGAAGATAAACATTTTGTTTTTGTGGTTGAAGACGGTAAAGCCGTGAAGAAGCAGCTGCACATTGGTCGTAGATATCATGGTTTTGTTGAAGTACTTGATGGCATCAAGGTCGGTGCAAAAGTAGTGATTGAAGGAGCATTAAAACTGCGTGATGGCACGTCGGTTAATGTTTTGGAGAATAACACGTGATTTTATCTGATATCTCAGTAAAACGTCCGGTATTCGCTACCGTTATCAATTTATTGTTGATCACTTTTGGCATCGTCGCGTTTATGACCTTACCGCTGCGCGAATATCCTGATATTGATCCGCCAGTGGTTAGCATTAACACCTCATATCCTGGGGCATCAGCAGCAATTGTTGAAAGTAAAATTACCCAAGTCCTCGAAGATAGAATAAGCGGTATTGAAGGTGTTAAGTCGATTAACTCCAATAGCCGTGTTGGTCGCTCAAACATTTCTATTGAATTTGAACTCGACCGTGATATTGATGCTGCGACTAATGATGTGCGTGACCGTATTTCACGTGCATTAAATAATTTGCCAGAACAAGCGGATCCACCAGAAGTATTTAAAGCCAATGATGACGAAAGTGCCATTGTTTGGTTTGTACTGCAAAGTGATGCGATGAGCACTTTGCAACTAACCGATTATGCAGAACGTTACATTGTTGACCGATTTTCTGTTGTTGACGGCGTAGCCCGTGTGCGTGTTGGTGGTGGCAGAACTTATGCTATGAAGGTGTTATTAAACCGCAAAGCCATGGCGGCGCGCGGTGTTACCGTTAGTGATATTGAGCAAGTTTTACGGGCAGAAAATGTTGAACTACCTGCAGGCAAAGTTGAATCACTCGACCGAGACTTTTCTATTCGTGTTGAACGCAGTTATTTAACAGAAAATGACTTTGCCACTATGGTGGTAGCGCGTAATGATGATAAATCATTGGTATACCTTGGTGATGTTGCCAAAGTTGCTATGGCGGCAGAAGACGAAGAAAACATGTTCCGCGGTAATGGTAAAAATATGGTTGGTTTGGGTATTATCAAGCAATCAAAAGCCAATACCCTTGAAGTAGTAAAAGCCGCCCGAAAAGAAATGACCTCAATACGTGATGGCTTGCCACTAGGCACAACCATTACCAATAGTTACGACTCATCAGTATTTATTCAAGGCTCGATTGACGAGGTATACAACACGCTTGGCATCGCCATGATTATGGTAGTGTTAGTTATCTTCTTATTCTTAGGTAATGTTAGCGCAACGCTAATTCCTGCCGTAACCGTACCTGTCGCCTTAATTGGCTCAATGATGGTGTTGTCATGGTTTGGCTTTTCTATCAACTTATTGACCTTACTCGCCTTAGTATTAGCCATTGGTTTAGTGGTTGATGATTCTATTGTGGTACTAGAAAATATTTATCGCCGAATTGAAAATGGCCAAACACCTTTAATGGCTGCTTATGAAGGCGGGCGTGAAGTTGCCTTTGCGGTAATTGCCACAACCTTAGTGTTGGTAGCGGTATTTGTGCCGCTAATATTCTTATCAGGTAATGTTGGGCGTTTATTTACTGAGTTTGCTATCGCTATTGCTGCTGCCGTAGTGTTCTCAAGTATTACCGCGTTATCGTTAACGCCAATGATGTGTTCAAAAATGTTGAAACATCGCAAGCGAAGTTCTTCATTTGGCCAAATGTTAGATAAAGGTTTTGGCAAAATGGAAGCGGCTTACGGGCGGTCATTGAAAACAACTATTCGCCAACCCTATATGATATTTATTGTTGTTGTTTTAGCGTTTATTGCGGTTTATAGCTTATTTACTCAGTTACCTTCAGAGTACACACCTAAGGAAGATCGAGGTAATTTCTTTGTCATGATGCGTGGTGCTGAAGGGGCGAGTTATGAAAATAATGTCAAAAACATGCAGCAGATTGAAGAGAAACTATTAGCGCATCAACAAAGTGGTGAGCTTGACCGTGTACTGGTACGGGTGCCAGGTTTTGGTGGCTCTGGCGGCATTGCTATTGTCGGCATGCCAGCATGGGGTGAACGTGAAACCAACACCTTTGATTTCATCAAAAAAATGAATGGTGAATTATCAAAAGTTACTGATGTGCGTGCATTTGCCATGATGCGACGCGGGCTAAGTGGTGGTGGCTCAGTATCGCCAGTTGCTTTTGTTTTACAAGGTAATACCTATGAAGAATTAGCCAAGTGGCGCGATATTATTATTGCCAAAGCGCAAGAAAACCCCAATCTACATAGTATCGACAGTGGCTATAAAGAAACTTATCCGCAGCTATTAGTGAAAATTGACCATAATCGTGCTTTTGACTTAGGGGTTTCTGTTGGTGATATCGGACGCACGTTAGAAACCATGTTAGGGCAACGCCGTGTGACTAACTTTGTTGAACGTGGTGAAGAATATTATGTTGTGGTGCGTGGTGAAAAATCAGATTTTTCCAACCCGAAAGATATCGACAATATTTTTGTCCGTTCAGACGTAAGTAACGAACTAGTGCCGTTATCGAACTTGATAACTATTGAAGAAAGCGCAACTTCTTCACAATTAAACCGTTTTAACCGTTTACGTAGCGTGACTATTAGCGCGAACTTAACGGCGGGTTATCCGTTAGGCGATGCGCTTAACTTCTTAAATAATGCCGTTGCAGAGCATTTACCGCAAGAAGCACAAGTGGCTTACAAAGGGCAATCGCAGTTATTACAAGAATCGGGTAACTCCCTTATCTTTATTTTTGTACTGGCGTTGGTGATCACTTACCTTGTTTTATCGGCTCAGTTTGAAAGCTTTATTCACCCGTTTGTTATTATGTTAACCGTACCACTGGCATTAGTCGGGGCGCTGGCGGGGCTGAAATTAATGGGTATGAGCTTAAATATTTACAGCCAAATTGGTATTGTCATGCTGATAGGGCTGGCGGCGAAAAACGGTATTTTAATTGTCGAGTTTGCTAACCAATTACGCGATAAAGGCATTGCCTTTGAAGAAGCGTTAATTTCTGCGGCAACCCAACGTTTACGACCTATTGTGATGACAACGTTTACTACGGTGACCAGTGCAATTCCATTAGTATTAGCAATAGGGCCAGGTGCTGAAAGTAGAATGGTGATTGGTGTGGTTATTTTTGCTGGCGTTTCTCTTGCCAGTATTTTTACTTTATTTGTTGTGCCAGGTGCCTATTATTGGCTTTGCCGACATACAGGTTCTCCTTTAGCTATTGCTCATGAGATTGAGCAGCAACAAGAAAAGGTAACGACAACTAAAGCCTAATTACTCTAGTCAAGTTGCTTACAAAGCCCATATAACCGTTAGTTTGTATGGGCTTTTGCTTGTTTAGATAGTAAATTACTTTCTCTCAGATTTATCATTAAAACACTTCTTTAAAATTATTATTTTTCAATGCTTTAAATGCCATAGAATCATTAGTTAATAGTGGTGTATATGTATAATTTTACGTCTGATGACTTATCGATGATGATTGTTTGTGTATAAAATTAATACATATTGATTAAAAAACACACTTGCGATATAAAGGATGAAAATAATAATAATAAATTTGGAGAATACCGGTGTTTGAGGTAAATAAAAAACTATGGTCATTTAATTTTGGCTGTCTAATTGCTGGCTCACTAATTTGGTTGGTTCATATTGGTAATTTAGCGCCCGTGCCTAGCATACTTCACCCTCATACCGATTTTATTCTTGATTATTACCCCGGTTCAGTCACCGCTATTACTGCCAGTATCCTCAGCTTAGTGCTACTGGTTTTTATGCATAAAGGCTTTAAGTTGTGTGCCAGTGAGCATACGTTTTGGTTACTGTTGCCAACACTATGCTTTATCACCTTAACCTTACTGATTGCCCAGTTTATGCTGCCTGCCATTATGTTCGCGGCAATTCCAAGTTTATTCATTTTAACCTTCAGTGCGATTGTTTTTCGTTTTAAACGCCGAAAGCCATTAACTATTTAAAGCTGATTAACCTAGCTGTGAAGCAAGGTTAAGCTAAAAAAAACTAAATAAAACACAGTGAAGCAAAGCTAAAAAGTTAAGTTGAATCCAATAGAATTACGCAAAATAATGATCTGAAATAAGGCGTTTTGTGGTGAAATTTGTTTTACTTGTGACATAAAGCATTTTTATACCAAATTGGGCTTGAAATTATATGAATAAATACGCAAAAACTTTATTACTAGCACTGGCATGCTTCTTTCTATTTGTTGGCGTTAAAAGCTCGATGGAAACTAAGCCATATGCTGAGTTGACTGATTTGCAAACCTTTAACGGTGTGATCCATAAACTGCATTGTCCGTACAAAGGTGCAGCGGCATTATCTTTAAAAGAATCTGAATTAACTTTTAATTTAAGTGTTAATTTCCGCGCTGATTATTGTAGCGATAATACCTCTCAGCCATTACTTGGTAAAGAAGTGCAGTTAATTGCTCGTCAAGCTAACGGTGATTTTTATCAAGTTTATGAAATGAAAACTGCTGGAGAGGTGATTTTAACGCCAGAAGACATTGAGGCCGAGCAAGGTAGTTCAACCCTTGGTATGTTTTTCTTAGCCTTTCTAACGGTTGCTTTTGTGGTTTATAAAAGTCGTAAGAAGAAAGTGAGCTAATCACCTATCGTTAGTTATAAAAGGGCAGTGAACCTGCCCGCATATGCTCTCGCTTTCTCGAACATCTTATTTTTCTAAATTATTACACGTTGAAATACACTATGTTTATCGCAATATGATAGTGAAATAGTTGCAGAGTAATGAAGTGCCATACCAAATAATAGTGATTCAAACTTAAACGGCTAAAAAGCCAAGCTAACAATACTTTGTTGTGATCACATTGCGGGCTTAGCTGACGTTAGTAATTAATATTTTTCCCTATTTTTTTAATAAATGAATCATGTGTATTAGTGAGAACTCTCAGTAATGCACACCTTCCAGTACGACTTTTCTTTAAGTACTTGAAAATAATATAATTAACGTGTCATTTTTATCATGTTATTACTGAGGAATCTCAGTAATAACATGATCTGTCTATACTAGATACTTGTATTAATACAATAAGACTTTGAAACTAAAGAATATTGAGTTATTTTATTCAACAATCAAGTAGATGGGAATTACTGAAACGTCTACATAATAAGCTGTTAAAAAGGCAATCATTATATCCAGTATTAAACTAGTTTTATTCAGAATAGGCTTAATCCCAATTTACATTTTTTATTGGGGGTTGGTTGTATTTAAGCAACAGGATCCTATTGGGATTTTAACTGTTTCGATAAGTATTTCTGGTGCTTTATGTGCACTCAGTTTTACAGCGTCCTCAAATCTAAAAGAATCAAAAAGGCATAAAAAACTATACCTTTATAATTTGGCAGCAGTGAACTTATTACAAGCAACAATATATTCAATAATTGCACTTATTTGTGTTTATTTTGCATCTAATGCTTTAAATCCAACAGATAATATTTACCATCAAATTGTAAACGTATTTTATGGTTTGGTTGTGGGAGCTTGTTATGGTGGTGGTATTGTTAATTTTCATTATGGCTTGTTGCAATCCTTTGAGGCTGTCGAAGAGCCTTTCTAACAAACCATTCAAGCAGGACTTTTAACAGTTGGCTAGGTTCCGCTTCGCTTCAAATTTTAGCCAACAATTAAAAGCCTCTTAATGGGGCGTTATATTTTTCTGGAGTTTATGTGCAAGAACATGGTTCATTTGATATGAAAATAGTTGATCAAACATTAATTATTAAATGTTTTGATTCTTGGAATATTGAAACAGTTTTAAGGCTTTGTAAAGAGTACAAAGAGCTTGTACAAACAATAAATGATAAGCCATGGGGATGCTTAGTTGATATGACCCAATGGGAATTATCTACACCAGAGATGTGGGATGAAATTGATAAGTTAAATCAATGGGGAAATAGTAACAACCAAAAATATGAAGCTGTGATTTGTAGTATGTCTATCCAAAAAATGTTGATGGAAGATAGCCATTCTGTTCTAACTAATGTTGAAACAAATTTTTGTGAAAATATAGATGAAGCATATAAATGGCTAAGTAGTTTTGGAGTGTTAAAAATATAAAACCCGAAAGGACAAAAAAAGCCCCGTAAAAACGGAGCTTTATTCTTTTGAATATTTGACAGGATTAGTCTATTAAATCCAGAGCTTCAAGTCTTTCTTTTGCTAGAGAGTATCTTGCACGAACGTCATCAATTTGCTCTTGAGTTAATTTCTTACCGAGGGTACGAAGTCCTCCATCAGCATCGTTATGATGGATGCCAAATGCATACTTAAGATATTCCATAAGTAGCGGTTGAGCATCTAAATACGATATAGAATTCATCGCCTGAGAAATTTTGTTTGCTTCAGCCCAATTACCATTATTAACATACTCCTGCATAGAAACACTCGCTTTTGGGAATATACAACCTACACCCGTAATTCCACCGCATGCTCCAGCAAGTCCAGCATGTACGGTTACCGTGTCAACACCTGCTAATATTTTTAAATCTTTACTCTCTAACATCAGCGTTTCAATAGTTGAAACATCTGTTGTCGATATTTTAAGTGCCGTTACTTCAGGTAGAGCAGCAAGCTTTCTAAGAATGTCTGTTGAAAGAGCATGATACCCGGCTGCATCAGGGTTGTTATAAGGCATAATTGTTACGCCTGCCTCTTTTGCAGCTGTTGCAGAAAGTGCATAGTATGCATACATTTCTTCATCAGAAGGAGCTGCTTTAGTTTTTGGTGGCATTACCATTACTGTGTCTACACCAACCGTTGCTAGTTCTTTAACGATGCTAGCAAGTTCTTCTTTCGTTTCTGCTGCCGCTCCGCTGATCAATGGAACATTGTATTCTTTAGCAACTTCAGAAAGAGATTTAAGTAAAGAAAGACGCTGTTCAGAGCTTAGGTAACTATTTTCACCTAGCGTACCTGAGCCGACAAGCCCACCCATTCGGCTTCCGCCTTTCCCTTGAACTTTTAAAATGTCTGCAGCGTATTTTTGTGTTGCATCAAAATCAATTTCAACAGCGCCGGACTCCGACTCTTTAAGCCATGTAAACACGGCTGGCATAACCGTATATCGCCAGTCGTTACTAGTTGTTTCCATCATCTTACCTTTTGTTTAAAAATCACATTAAATAAATTATACGTTATTGTATACATTATACCAAATGTATTGTGTTAAATAAATCATATCATTTGAACTACCTCAAACGAAGCCGCAAGCTGATTAGGGAGGCGGGCTGAAAGGGCTTAAATTAACGCTCAAGAAATTAGAGTAGGTGATTTTGTTAATTCCCTGACGGGTATACATAAATTAATTTACGACTTTAAAGCAGCCGATTGCTTAGCTCCATTAATAACATACGTAACACACTAACGACATAGTTAAAGTTTTTCAATTTTATGCCCTTAATGAAACTAACTGACTGATTGATACGTAAGAGTGATTATGCTCACTCTTACGTAAGCTGATACATAGCGCAATACATAAAGTAATACATTAGAAAAGAGAAAGTAAAAATAGAAGCTAGATAAAATACAAACAAATAGATTGGAAAAAACGAATATAATTTTTATGTTAAATAGCCGCTTTGGTGGCAAGGTGGGAATAATAAAAGTGCTGAGTTTGGTGCTTCGTCACTCTTATTTGAAAGAGTGACGAATTATTTGTGGTGGTCTAAGGCTATACCAGCGCACTACTTGGCACATTAGTTGGGCTAATATGCTCAATAGGGTAGCAACCTAGTACTTTAATAAAGTTGGTTTGTTCGGTAATTTGGCTAATGGCTTCTTGCAGCGCTAAGTTTTTCAAGTTAGCTTCTACGTCGATGTAGAACATTTCTTCCCATGGGCGACCTTGAATGGGTCTTGATTCAAGTTTGCACATGTTAATGCCTTTATTCTTTAATACCAGTAAACACTCAACCAATGCACCTGGTTTTTGCCCTGTGGCAATAACGAGCGTTGTTTTAGCTGGAATTTGTTCTGCTACTTCAACGGGTTTACGTGCTACTAAAATAAAGCGGCTATGGTTTTCACTTTGATTGGCAATTGACTTTTCTAGGGCATGTAATTGATATAAGTTGCCGCCTTCTTCACTGCCGATAACGGCAACACTGTCGTCTTGTAATTCATAAGCTTGTGCCATGGCATCGGCCGTACTTTCACAGTATTCAATACGTATATCGCTTTGCTTATCAAGAAAGTTACTACATTGTGCAAAGGGCTGACCATGAGCGTAAATAGTTTTAATTTTACTTAGCTGAGTATTTACCGCGGTAAGTAAACAATGCTCAATTGGCTGTGTGATTTCACCAACAATTGATAAGTTGGTGTGTTGCAGTACATCGTACACTTCATTAATACTGCCTGAGCTAGTATTTTCAATCGGTAACATGCCGTAATCAACGCTGCCTGATTCTACTTGTTGCATTATTTCAGCAAAACTTTGGCAACCGCTTTCAATAATTTTTTCAGCACGACGAGAAAAATAACGATGGCTGGCTAAGTAGCTATACGAGCCTTTATCACCCAGAAAAGCCACGCTGACGGTTGGCTCTTGAATATTTGGGTTAGCAAGGGTTTGCAAATAGGCTTGCTGATTTAATACTGAGTCTTCAATAATGGTTTGAAAAACACTGGTAACGTAATGCGCGTCTAGCCCGAGCTTTTTTCCGTTGGTGATTAAACGTATAAGCAATTCTTGTTCACGTTGTTGGTCGCGTACTGGGCGAACTTGATGCGCCTTACTTTTTGCAACGTTGAGAGTTAATGCGCGGCGCTCAGCAAATAAGGTAAGTAACTGCTGATCGAGCTGGGTAATTTTTTCACGTATTTTATTTAGATCTAATGCTTCGTTCACCGCGTTTTCCTACTATCGTTGTTATGAGTTGAGTCACTGCAATATTCACGTTTCTGAGTTATTAGTTATTTTATTTATTCGTTATTTTTACTAAACACGCTAAAACTAAAAAACCTCCGCTTGGAGGTTTTTATTAAATGCCAAAACCTAAAACGCGCTCAGAGTACTGAGAGAAAAAACACGTTAAAGAAAAAAGTAGGTTTTGTCGTTTGCATAGCTTTACTTTATCTACCCTCTGGCAATACTTCAACCGTTTCTTTATGCCTATTTGGCTGTTGATACAATAAAAGTCACTATAAGAGGGCAGTTAAGTTAATTTACGGTAAATAGAGCGACCTTAAGCTAGATACATTGATAGATGATAGTAAATGAACTCACTATGCCTACCGCCCAAATTATTGAACGAATGGTGCCAATATTGATTAAGTAAGCGATGTTATAAAGCACGCGGGCAATAACATGAGTAATGGCAAGTTGTTCGATCATTGAGCCCGTATTATTTGTTGCAATGGCAAGTAGAATTGCTGGCGCAAAAACCGCTAGTGATTCAAAAGCGTTTTGATGTGCGGCGAGTGCTCTAGCACCAAAACCTGTTAGTTCTGCTTGCTGTGCGCGTGGGTGGTTATTGTTGTAACCGTTGAGCTTGTGCATAGCAATAGCCACGGGTACTTTCGCGATGAAAGGTAAAAGGGCGGCGATAAATAAACAAATAATTAAGGTAGTCATAATAAATCCTGTGTTAAATCTAATAGCTAAGTAAAGTTAAGGTATAAGCAACTGGACCCGGTAAGAAGCTAGATGCTTCGCCATTAACCCAACTTTCGTGACCAACACCATAATATGGGCTCCAAGGATGCCCTGATTGGCTAGTCGGCATATGGAAAATGCCACGCTCTTCATGGCCTGGTGAAACCACCATGCGTTCAGAGGCACCAAATGATTTTCCTTGAACTCTTGGCATGTAGCTGTCGCCTGCTAATTCAACTTCAGGCATATCTAACCATCGACCGATAAGTGGCACTGCTCGGCTTAAAGGATGCTGAATTTTACTAATATTTTGCTTGCCCCAAGTGGCATTGGCTAGTGATGATTTTTCGGTCATTTCAGCTAGCGTTTTTTCTAAGGTTTCTTCAAAAAGCGCTGTCCAACTGCTATGACTACGCCATAAGAAATTTTCAGGTTGTTGATTCACCAATTGCCATAATGGTATTTCTAGTTGATGACGTATGGCGTGAAAGCTAAAGTCTTCGTCAAGTTTGGTCATGTTTTCATTAAAAATATCGAACACTTGGTCTCTGACGTTTAAACGGAAATTTCTCACTAGACGATAGGCGACTGAATCTTTAGTTGCGGCTAAGTCATCAGTGCTGATAATTGTTTTCACTTCTTGCCAGTCACCATGTTTTGCTAGCATTTCAGTGGTTAATACTTTCGATAATAGAAATTCTTGCCAGCGCAGCAGGAACTTAGCTTTATCGTCTAAAGCAATATCGAGTAATGCTTGTTCATCGAAGCTATTTTTAGCGTTAAGATTTTGTTTTATTTGTAAAGAACGAGCACCTAAGGCATAACCACCGTTGCCAACTTTAGCTAGCATGTCGTCGCCAATAACGCGTGAGTTTGCTGTCCATAAACGAGAATCATCAGGATTCATTACTTTAGGGTAGTCAGCTGCAGGTAATAGTCCTTGCCATTGATGTTCGCCATTAGCCCAAGAGGTTGGAACTTCGCCAAAGGCTTTACTACGTTGCGGTATTGGCCCCATGATAGTCCAGCCGATATTACCTTGGTTATCGCCTACCATTAAATTTTGCGCTGGCATACCGGCACGTGCGGCAATGGCAAATGCTTGTTCAACATTGGTGGCAGTTTCTAATTCGGTGATTGCCATATTTACCGCAGTGGTGTCATGGGCAACCCAACGGTAGGCAAGTAAATCACCTTGTGCGTTTTTGCCAATGACTGGCCCCCAAATAGTATCTGTTACGGTAATATCAACCGCTTCTTGGCCTTTAACGGCGATCATTTGTTTGCGTTTTAGGAATGGTTGATAACCTTCAGGCGTTAAGTATTGGCTATTGTCGGCGTTAGTTTCTAAAACAATAACATCGCTCCAATCGCCATAACTATTGGTGAAGCCCCAAGCAATGTGGCCATTGCTACCAATAATAATATTTGGTGTGCCTGGTAATGTTGCCCCAGTGATTTTAACTGGCTTTTGATGCTTACTTTGATATTCGAAAGAAGCTCTAAACCAAGTATTTGGTACACGAATGCCTAAGTGCATATCGTTAGCGACAATAGCACTACCTGTGGCACTTATGTTACCGCCAACTGCCCAGTTATTTGAGCCGGGAAATTCTTCACTTTGTGGTGACTTTTCTCGACTTAGGATGTCTGGAATTAATGTATTTAAAGCGGTTTGAACAGTATTGTCTTGCATTAACGTGGTTAATTCTTCGCTAGAAGCTGACGGCCATGGCGCTTTAGGTAATGGTGATGCCGGATATTGGCTACCATCAATTGCGGCGTCCCAACGACTACCTTTAGGGTTCAGAAAGTCATAAACTTCAGCGCTAAAGGTAGATTGTAATAATCCTAAGGTGCGTTCGCGTTTACCGTCTTGATATTGTAAATCGATGTACATACTTAACACGGATAAAATTGTGTCTTCTTCTTGCCATTCAACAGGCTCATGCTGAAGCAATAAGTATTCGAAAGGTGGCGCCTTAAGATATTTCAAACCTTGATTAACACCGCGAGTATAAGCTTTAAGTATGTCTGAGTCGGCTTTAGGTAATTGCTTAACAATGGTTGTGGCACGTTCACGAAAACGATGGCGGCGAATGTCACTGTCATAATCTATTGCTGCTTCACCAAATAAACTCGCCAATTCGCCAGCAGAGTTTCGACGTAATAAATCCATTTGAAAAAAGCGTTCTTGCGCGTGAACAAATCCTGTAGCAACGGCTATATCTAAACGGTTTTTTGCTTTGATGGTAACTATGCCTGCTTTATCACGCTCAACGGTTGCTGTAGCAGATAATCCAAACAGTGTTTTTTTACCTTCTAATTGTGGTAACGCGCTGTCGATCTGGCTATATACCCATGTTGCTAATGTCGCGATGACAAACAGCAGAACAAAAAAGATGCCGACGAAGATATTTTTATAATGTTTCATTTTGATGTTAGCAAGCTGGCAATTTCGGTAAGTTAGAGTACCTGAAAAATGTGCTAGTTTGAATGGAGAAATAACATTAAGTTTCTGCTTAACCATTAATTTTTATTTACATTTATCTCGTTGCGATTTGAATTTCTCCTTGTTAGCTTGAATGATTGTTCGTTTAAATTGTTGAATGTTGATGTCTACAATAAGTCCTTGGAAACATGACTTTCCTATATTTTCGATAAATGCCCACCCTAACTTATGCTATTTCGATAGCGCAGCAACCTGCTTGACGCCAAAGCACGTTGCGGAAGCGATTTATTATTATCAGTGCTTCTCGCATGCTAATAGTCATAAAAGTGTTTATCAATTGAGTGCTAATGCTACTGAGTTGGTAGAACAGGCAAGAGAGAAAGTTGCTAACTTTATTGGTGCTACTGCCAATGAAGGCGTTGTTTTTACCTCAAGTAGTACAGAGTCTATTAACTTGGTCGCGACAAGCTTTGCACTAAACAGATTAACCAAACACAGTAATATTATTATTGGCGCTGCAGAACATCATGCGAACTTGTTGCCATGGCAAGCGCTATGTAAACAAGTGGGGGCAACATTACGTATTGCGCCAATCACTTCGCAAGGACTTATTGATGTTGCCGCACTAGCTAAGCTTATTGACAGTGACACGGTGTTAATTGCTGTTAATCATGTATCGAATGTACTAGGCGTTATTAATCCAATTAAAAAGATTGCTGAAGTTGCACATCAAAAAAATGTTCCTGTATTAGTTGATGGCGCACAAGGCGTTCGTTACGGGCCGGTTAATTTTACTGATTTAGGTTGCGATTTTTACGTGTTTTCCGCTCATAAAATATACGGCGCAACAGGCTGCGGTGTTTTGGTGAGTAAAAATAAATATATTGAGCAAATGTCGCCATTCCAATTAGGGGCAGGCATTGTGCAGTCGGTTAGTTATCAGGAGGCAATATTTACTCAAGGGCCGTTAAAGTTTGAGCCGGGTTCGCATAATGTTGCTGGTATTGTTGGTTTAGTTGAAGCAATAGATTATTTAAATGATATTACGTGGTCAGAAATTACCGCACATACCGACGCTACAAGTGCCTATTTATTCCAACAGCTACGCGAACTGCCTTACATTAACCCGTTAATTTTTTGGCCGAATAACGAATTTCATAGCAACAATGTGTCGGATGTTGTGCAATGTCCTTCAATATTTAGCTTTACTATGGCTGGTGCTTCTTGTCAGGATGTTGCTGGCTTCTTAGATGATAGCGAAATTGCGTTACGCTTTGGCACACAGTGTGTTGAACCCTTGCATCAACGTTTGAATCTTGCGGCAAGTTTACGAATATCATTGGGTTTATATAACGGTTTTGAAGATATTGATAGATTAGTGACAGGTATTAAGAGCTTGAATAAGTTAATTCAAGGGCCTGATATTTTTGATGATAATAATAATATTTTAGACAACGAGTAATTATCTCTAGATAATTGATATAATTAGCGTTCTACTAAAGTAGCTTACTGCTGAATGAAAATATTAATTATAAGAAATCATTAAATGGTGTTATTAGAAATATGAATACATCAGACAATTTTGCCATTATTGTTCTTGCTGCTGGTCAGTCGTCACGATTAGGGCAAATGAAGCAGTTGCTCGCTGTTAATGATAAGAGCTTAGTGGAAGTGCAATTGGAGTTGGCGTTAAAAGCGTCGAGCAATGTTTACTGTGTTTTAGGTTTTCAGGCTGAGCAAGTATTACCTTGTATTGACCATTTACCAATCACGACTATTATTAATAGCGATTGGGCAGGTGGAATGGCTTCGTCAATTGCTGCTGGCGTTAAAGCATTATCAACGGATACTAAAGCGGTGATGGTAGTGTTAGTTGACCAATGGCAATTAGCTGCAGCAGAACTTATTCGTCATCGTGATTCTTGGCAAGGTAATCAAGATATGATTATTGTTGCGCAAGACAAAGTCAGTGCTGAATTAAAAAGTAAAATTGGCCCACCTGTTATATTTCCACAAAAATACTTTGCCGAGTTAACTCAATTAACAGGCGAGCAAGGCGCAAAGCCACTATTACATAAATACCAAAACGCCTTGTTAAAAGTACCTTTAGCAAATGCCTTTATTGACGTAGATACGCCTGAGCAATTAATAACGATGAATAAAACGCTCAACAATTAATCATAAAATAATAAGTTAATGCGATATAGATAAACGATGAAATTCATTCTATCTATATGGTTAAACTAAGAAGGAAGCGAAAGCATGATCACTTTAACCGTTAATGGTAAAGCCCATCAATTTAATGATGATGGTGAAATGCCATTACTATGGGCATTAAGAGATGTTTTAAAATATAGCGGCACCAAATATGGCTGTGGTAAGGGCTTATGTGGTGCATGTACCGTGCATGTTGATGGTCAGCCAATTCGTTCTTGTATAACTCCTGTTGCGGCAATCGCTGAGCAGAAAATTACCACCATTGAAGGTTTGTCTGAGCAAGGAGACCATCCGGTTCAGCAAGCATGGCAAAGTTTAAATGTGCCGCAATGTGGTTATTGCCAATCAGGGCAAATAATGTCGGCCGTTGCATTACTTGATCGCAATGCTAAGCCAAATGATCAAGACATTGATTTAGCCATGAGTGGCAATATTTGTCGTTGTGGTACATATCAGCGCATTAAAAAAGCTATTCACTTAGCTGCAGATTTAGCAACCGAAGTGAAGGGGAGCTAAGCATGAAACAAATTGAAAATGTTAGCCGCCGTGGCTTTTTAAAAAAACTTGGTATTAGCTCTACCGCTTTAGTTTTAGGTGTGCAACTGCCTTCAATGTTAACGATTCCTAAAGCGTTAGCGGGATCTATTGCTACTGATAAGTTTGCGCCGAATGTTTATGTGCAAATTGGTACCGACAATATCGTTAGCATTGTTGTGCATCGCTCAGAAATGGGCCAAGGCATTCGCACCAGTATCCCGATGATTGTTGCTGATGAATTGGGCGCAGATTGGGAAAAAATAGATATTATTCAAGGCTTAGGCGATAAAAAGTACGGTAGTCAAAATACCGACGGCTCGCGTTCGGTAAGACGTTTTTATCAACCACTTAGAGAAGCTGGCGCTTCAGCACGTATGATGTTGCAACAAGCTGCCGCTAAGCAATGGCAAGTAGATGTAAGTGAAACCAAAGCAGATAACAACTTTATTATTCATGAAAAATCAGGACGACAATTGTCATTTGGTAGCTTAGTACCAGCGGCAAGTAAAATGGCGTTACCCGAAACCTCAACGTTAATATTAAAAGCCAAGCAAGACTTTAAATTTATTGGTAAATCAGATGTTGCCTTAGTTGACGGTGAAAAAATTGCCACTGGCACAACAACCTTTGGTTTTGATGTTGAATTAGACAATATGCAGTACGCGGTAATTGCCCGCCCACCGGTATTGGCCGCAAAAGTAAAATCATTTAATGCTGACGCTGCAAAAGCCATTAACGGTGTTGTTGATGTCGTGCAACTAGCTGATCTTGAAGAGCCTGCGGTATTTAAGCCCTTAGGTGGTGTTGCCGTAATTGCAACCAATACATGGGCTGCCATTAAAGGTCGTGAAGCGTTAAATATTCAGTGGCATGAAAGTGAGCATCAAGTTTATAACAGTGATACCTATAAAGAAGCATTAGCAAAAAGTTGTGATAATCCCGCGAAGGTATTACGCAGTAAAGGTGATGTAGCCAAAGCATTATCAGATGCCAAGCAAGTCTTGAAAGCATCTTACTATGTGCCTGAATTGATTCATGTGCCGATGGAACCACCAGCGGCAACCGCGCATTATCATGATGGAATTTTCGATATTTGGGCGTGTACGCAAACACCACAATCTGCGCAAGGTACTGTTGCACAAATTACGGGTGTTGCTGCGGAAAACATTAATATTAATGTTACTTTATTAGGTGGCGGTTTTGGCCGTAAATCTAAGCCAGATTTTGTTGTTGAAGCGGCAATATTGTCAAAACAGTTAAATGTACCAATTAAACTCGTGTGGACACGCGAAGACGAAATTCAAAATGGCTATTACCATGCCGTAAGTTATCAAAAACTCGCGGCAGGTATTGATGAAAATGGCCAAGTTAGTGCGTGGCAACATCATGCCGCTGAGCCGCCGATTGGCGCGACGTTTAGCAAAGGTGCTGACTTAATCAGCTCAGAAGCAGATTTGGGTTTAATCGATATGCCATACGATATTGCCAATGTTAGTTGCGCTATTGGTAAAGCACCGGCACATACGCGTATCGGTTGGATGCGTTCAGTAACGAATATTAATCACGCTTTTGCGGTGTGCTCGTTTGCTGATGAACTGGCCAATGCCAGAAAACAAGACAGTAAAGCACACTTATTAGCATTAATTGGCAGCGACAGAAAAATTGATTTCTCAACCGAAAATGCTAAATACGGTAATTATGGCGAAACACTTGAGAAGTTTCCCGTTGAAACTGCCCGTATGAAAGCAGTGATTGAAAAAGCCAGTGATATGGCAAAGTGGGGGCGAAAGTTACCTAAAGGTCATGGGCTTGGTATTGCTATGCATCGTAGTTTTGTAAGTTATGTCGCTTGTGTTGTTGAAGTTTCTGAAAACAGCGATGGAAAAATAAAAGTGCATGACGTATGGATGGCCGTTGATTGTGGATTAGCGGTAAACCCTGAAAGAATACGATCGCAAATGGAAGGGGCAGCTATATTTGGCCTATCGTTAACGTTTTTCAGTGAACTAACGGCAAAAAATGGTGTTATTCAGCAAAGTAACTTTGATGGCTATGAAATAGCTAGATACTCAGATGCGCCAATAACCCATGTTGAAATTATTGCAAGTGACGCCGCGCCTGGTGGTGTTGGTGAACCTGGCGTACCGCCAATAGCACCGGCAATTTGCAATGCTATCTTTAATGCCACGGGCAAGCGCTACCGAGAGTTACCGTTAAAGCAATATGGCATTGTTTAGTAAATAGGTTCTGGTAGGTTCGGTTTGTCGTTAAAAAGCAGCAGTTTATGCTGCTTTTTACTTTCTGAATGAATGTGAAGGAACGATGAGTGCTGTAAATTTGTAAATGACCTGATAAAATAGCGCCATTATTGATATTGAGAGAAAATTGATGGCCTCATTACAAGACCAATTGCTAAAAGCTGGTTTAACCACCAAGCAAAAAGCACGACAAGCTAATAGTGATAAGCGTAAAACCAATAAGCAAAAACGTAGTGGTGTGGCAGTAGATGCTAGTTTGCAAGAGCAAGTTAAAAAAGAACTTGAGCTAGCTAAACAAGAAAAGCTTGCTCGAGATACCGCGTTAAATGACGAGAAAAAAGCAGTATTAGCAGCGAAAGAACAGCAGTTAAGAGTTCGCCAAATTTTACAGCATCACCAAATAACCAATGTGAAAGGTGAGGCAGAATATAACTACACTTTTAACAGTAAAATTAAAAAATTATTTATTGATAATGTTACTCACAAAGCACTCGTTAATGGTCAATTAGCTTTATGTGGTGTTGATGATAAAACTTATATTGTTACGGCAGAAACGGCTGAAAAAGTTGCTAGCTTAGATAAAGACGTTATTTTAGTGCAAAACACTAAGGTAGAAACAACTGAAAGTGATGCCGATGATCCATACGCAGAGTTTCAAATTCCAGATGATTTAATGTGGTAACCACATAATCTACAACCCTTTTTTATTTACAAATAAGTGAGCAAAAGATTTTATGTTTTTAATTCGTTGGCCTATAGGTCGTTTAATATTGTTATTGAATTTTGTTTTTTCACCACGTTCACCAAAACGTAGTGTAGAAGTTCAAAAAGCAGTCGATGCCAGTACTTCACATTTAAGTTTATACCAGTTACCAGCGTGCCCATTTTGTGTAAAAACACGACGTGCGATGAAACGATTGGGTTTAAATGTTGAATTACGCAATATAAATCAACAAGAAAGCTACCGTGAAGAATTGATTCGTGAAGGTGGTAAAAGAACCGTACCTTGCCTTAAAATTACCAATGAAGATCAGTCAGTTACTTGGATGTATGAATCTGGCGATATTATCAATTATTTAGCGAAATTCTCTCGTTAAATTCAATAGTTACTAAATTTGTTGTGATTAGCTGAGAATTTTTTTAGCGCTTCTGTGGTCTATTTATCGGTAGGTATTTAGGCCAATTAGAGGTAAAGATGTTAATTAAAACAAAAAAAAGTTCTCAATTATCTGAACAACAAGTGACAGACGAAAGCGTTTATCATTCCCGACGTGATGTTTTAAAACAGCTTGGTTACCTTGGCGCGGGCAGTTTGTTAGCTCAATCAGCAACGGCAAATGCTGGCGCTTTAGATTTTTTCAGTAGTAAAAAAGATGTTCAGTTTCAACAGCAAGCATTAAAATTTCAACAGGCTAGTGAATCTAGCGAAATACTTACCCCTGAAGCTAAAGTTACCTCTCATAATAATTTTTACGAATTTGGCACTGGTAAAGGTGACCCGTTAGAGAATGCGCAAGCATTTAAAGTTGATCCTTGGCAATTAAAAATTTCTGGTGAAGTCGATAAACCTTATACATTAGGCTATGACGACCTATTCAATAGTTTCTCGCTTGAAGAGCGTATTTATCGTTTACGCTGTGTTGAAGCTTGGTCAATGGTGATCCCTTGGATTGGCTTTCCTTTAGCTGAGCTTATTAAAAGAGCGGCGCCGAATTCTAGAGCAAAATATGTTGCCTTTGAAACCTTATACGATCCTGACCAAATGCCGGGACAAAAAAGTCGCCGTATTGGTGGAGGGGTAAAATATCCTTATGTTGAAGGTTTGCGTATTGATGAAGCAATGAACCCATTAACCTTAATGAGCGTTGGGCTGTACGGTAAAACATTACCAGCACAAAATGGCGCTCCTATTCGTTTAGTTGTGCCATGGAAATATGGTTTTAAGAGCATTAAATCGATTGTTGGTATTAAGCTTGTAGAACGCAAGCCGCCAACAACATGGAATATATTAGCTGCTCGTGAATATGGATTTTATGCCAATGTTAACCCTGACGTTGATCACCCTCGTTGGAGCCAAGCGAGTGAAAGGCGCTTAACAACGGGCGGCTTACTTGCCCGTAATCGTATTGCGACATTACCGTTTAATGGCTACGGTGAAGAAGTTGCAGATATGTATAAAAATATGGACTTGAGGAAGCATTACTAATGAGTGCAACAGCGGTGAATAATATTACTTTTAAACAAGTATTTTTAAATAACAGAGTTTTGTTACTTAAAATCGCTATTCACCTATTATCGTTTTTGCCGTTGTTGGCACTTTATGTTTTAGCATTTAGTGACCAACTAGGTGCAGATCCGGTTAAAGAGGTTATTCACTTTACGGGTATTGGCGCGTTTAACATCTTACTGATTTCTTTAGTTTTAACGCCATTAGCTAAAAAATATCGCCAAGGTTACTTATTACAAACCAGACGATTACTTGGCTTATATAGTTTTACCTATGCCATGTGTCATTTACTAAGTTTTCTAGCATTTGAAGTACAATTTGATTTTGCTTTGTTTGTAGATGAAATTATTGAAAGACCTTACATTACCGTTGGTATGGTAGCGTTGCTGATACTTTTTTCATTAGCGCTAACTTCTGTTAATACCTTGAAACGTAAAATGGGGAAAAACTGGCAGCGATTACATAATGGAGTGTATGGTGCGGCTGTGTTAATAGCACTGCATTTTTTATGGTCAGTAAAATCAGATATTATCGAGCCGGGAATTTATGCCATTATCGCTTTGTTCTTAATAAGTTTACGACGCGATAAAATTAAACGTTGGTTTAAATAATTTTTCTAACAGTAACGTTAAAACTTAAAGGTTTAACCGTTGGGAATTAAAAAGCGAAAGTAAATACTTTCGCTTTTTTGTTCACAAAATTGAATTTTTCATCGTCACCTAACGTGAGTGAATAACTATTTATTGTGCTGTAATTTAGTGCTTACTAAGTTTAATAAAGTAACTATTCGCTACGTTCAGTTACTTCAACTAAGTGATAACCAAATTGAGTTTTTACTGGGCCTTGAACGGTATTTAATTCAGCAGTAAAAACTACTTCATCAAATTCTTGTACCATTTGGCCACGACCAAAAGAGCCTAATGCGCCCCCTTGCATTTTCGATGGGCAGCTCGAATGTTCCTTAGCTATTGCTGTAAACTCTTCACCTGCTTCAATTTTTTGCTTTAATGTTAGACATTGCTCTTCAGTATCTACCAATATATGACGTGCTGACGCTCTTAACATTGTAATTCCTATTTTAATTATTGTTATTCGTGCTCACGGACTGTACCGTATTTATTAAAAAAATAAAATAGCCTAGCAGACAATCTACAGTCTGCTGAAATGAGTAAATTCACAGTGCTAAGTAGAGTTTGAAAATAAATTAATTATTTTCAAACTATTTTCTAAGCTGTGACTACCTTACTTATAAGAGAGTGAACGTACTTAATAAAAACAAGGATAATGTGTGTTTGAACGAAGCGATGAAACGCTAGTAAAACAAGCGCTGAAAGGGAAAAAATCAGCCTGGATAACGCTAGTAAAACGCTACGAAAAAAACTTATACAACTATACGCTGCGTATGGTCAGTAATCCTGATGACGCCTTGGATTTGATGCAGGACGTATTTATGGCAGTTTTTAGAAATTTAGCCTCATTTCGTGGTGATAGTCCGTTTAAAGGTTGGATGTTTAAAATAGCCCATTATCGTTGTATAGAGTTTTATCGTCGAAAAAAGCCGACGCAATCACTTGATGATATTCCAGAGCAAGAAGAGCAAACCAGTGAAGCTTGCCCTGAAGCACAAATGTTCAATGGTCAGCAGGCCAATATGCTCAGTAGTGCTATGCAGCTGTTGCCAGTGAATCAAAAGCTAGTGGTGGAATTAAAGTTTTTTCAACATTGCACATTTGACGATATTGCCCAGCAGTTAGGAATTTCAGTTAATACGGTTAAGTCGCGGTTGTATAGTGCATTGGACAAATTAAAAGGTCATTTGGAGTTAGAACATGTCAAATAATGAAGAGTTAGAGCAAGAGAAAGCATTTGCTAACTGGCTTGATGGCAAGTCAGATGATGATACGTTAATTAATGAATTAGATAGTCATTCAAGTTGGCAAGAACGAAAAAACACAGCTCACTTCATTGAGCATCAAGTAGAAATGTCGAGCGAAGTCGATGTGCCGGTTTGGGATCGATCGAGTGGTTTTCAAAGCGATAAAGTACCTTTTTGGCAGTGGCGTGGTTTACCGGCAATGTCGATGGCTTTTTCAATGTTTGCGATGGCATTAGTGCTATTTAAAGTTGAGTTAGTCATGCAAGACGGTGGTGTTTTACTAAGTTTTGCTGGAAATAATGTACAACAGCAAGATAAGCAAATAGAAAAGTTAGTTGACGAAAAACTACAGGGTTTTGCGCAAGAACAACAAGTGGTTTTAGCAAATTATGCTGCCGATATTAAAGTGCAGCAACAAGACAGTAATTTACAACTAGCGAGCTACATTATTGGCGCATCTCGACAAGAGCGAAAAGAAGATATTAGCGATTTTATTCAATATATCAATGCGCAGCGAAAAGACGATGTACTTGATCAAAAAATTAAATATCAACAGCTCGAACAAGCAATTAAATACAATAAAACTTATCAGCGTGATAACACTAATAGTTTTGGTTTAAATCAAGGTGAGACTAAAACCACACCGGTTAATTGGACTTCTGAGGAGTAGAATATGAATAAATTTAAGTTATTTTCATCGGCAATGGTTTTACCTTGTTTGCTAGCGACAGGTGCAAGTTTTGCGGCAAAGCAGAATAATTCACAGTACCAAAGTATGCACAAACAACTGTCAATTATGAGTGATATTATTAAATCATCTGTGTCCGACAAATCAGCAGGTCAGCGCTCGAAAATTAATAGTATTCAAAGTACCTATTTACGTGGTCAAGGGGTTGTGTTCACTATTAGTTCGGCTGCGAGTAATCGTCAATGGGGCAATTATAATTTTAATTTCACCATGCCAGAAATGCCAGAAATGCCCGTTGCACCAATAGCCCCTTCGGTTAACGACGATTTTGAAGAAAATTTTAATATAGATATTAATGAAACGGTGACTCATGCGCTAGAGTCTGCGGCTAATGGCTACGAAAGAGCGATGGAGATTTTTGAACACGGTCGAGAAAGAAACCGTGAGTTAAGAGAGGAACAACGTAACCTAGCTTATCGCATTAAAGATGTTGAACGTGAAAAACGCGATTTAACTTATCAACTTGCTCGTGCTAATGGTGAGCGTAAAGAAGAACTTAAAGCAGAGTTAAGTAAGCTTACTGAGCAAGCAGAAAAGTTACAGGCGAGCAAACGACAAATAGCGCAGAAAAGTAGCAAGGTGATTGCGGAGCAGAAAGCTCAGCAAGCTGACAGAGCAAAAGAGCGTATGAGTTATTATGAAAAATTAACTGCAAGTTTGACTGAAACTTTATGCTTATATGGTAACGGTTTGAAAGCACTACCGAAAGATGAGCATGTCAGTGTTATTTTTAAATCTGCGGGAGACAAGTCAGGTGGTCGATATAAAGATAGTATTCTTGTTTTTAGCAAAAAAGATATTGCTAGTTGTTCTGCAGATAAAATTGATTCAGCAATGTTAATGAAAAAAGGTCAAGGGTATCAATTTTAATTGTCAGCGAGTTTAGGTTGGTAAGTTAAGTATTAATCATTGGACATTAAAAAAGCCGCAATTGCGGCTTTTTTGTTTTTATAAGGTTCAGTACCGTAATTAGCTAGCAGTAAGTTTGCTATTTTTGCTGGCAATACAATTTCCGATATTACTTTTCAGGTGAACTTTTCTTTTTTTGCTTTGCTGGCTAATGCTTTCTTTACTCGTTATCGCATTTGAAGAAGAAAAGTCAAAAACTGCGAGTATTTGCTGTAATTTATCATTGAATTTAGCGGCAAATTCAAAAATAGCATTCTTCTTTTGCAGTCTATTAGGATCAAGGTGTGCAAAATCAGCAATTTGAATGCCTTGTAATGGTTCACGTAAGATACTTGAAAAAGAAGGCATGCTAGCTTTCTTGTTTTTAGCAAAAAACTCACTGGTAATGCTAGGGTAGGCATAGCTGTAAGTAATGCTGCTAGTACTACTATTCATCGCTATATTTTGGGTGCTGGTATGTGTTGAAGCAGCGTGACGCTCAGATGCACTTTCAACTTCTGGTGCAGCATATGAAAGCGAGCCATATAAACCTGTGATAACAAAAATAGAGCTTACTAAGCCAACTTTAGTAGACTTGTTCATTTTGCATTCCTCATCAATATCTGTCCTAGATCATTCCCTGAAGTAACGATTGTACCATTGTGTTACAAATCAATATAGATTGGATTTTATCTTTGTGCGACAGCAATAAGATAAACTGCTGATTTTATCCGACCAACAACAAATTTTTTTAAACTATCGCTATAGCAAGTACTGTGGGCTTTTCCTTCAAAATGACTTAATGAAACGGTTAATAAGTAAACACCTTATTACAATAAGAACAAGCGTAGTAAAAATTACTTTCATTTTTTTTAATATATTTTTACAAATAAAAAATGTTTGGTTGCATATTAATAAAGTTAAAGCTAAAAAAAGATCATTAGTTTGTTGCCCAATGATCTTTTTCTCTTTGTTTTTCAATAATGTTTATTTTGTTTTGAAAATTATTCTATTTTTATGTAATAAAGGTTCAGTGTAACCATTTGGTTGTTCATGACCTTGAAACACTAGAGACAATGCGGTTTGAAAAGCAATGTTTTCATCGAAATTTTCGGCCATTGCTTGATAGCTGGAATCTAGTTGATTTTGTTGATCAACGACCTTGGCCATTTTCTTCATGCTTTTTAGCACTTGTTCAGGGGTACAAATGCTATGCATTAACCAGTTTGCCATATGTTGGCTAGAAATTCGCAAGGTTGCACGGTCTTCCATTAAGCCAACATCATTAATATCAGGCACTTTTGAACAGCCAACACCTTGATCAATCCATCGAACAACATAACCTAAAATACCTTGAGCATTGTTATCCAATTCGTCAGATATTTCCTGTTCTGTCCAGTGCGGATTATCGGCTAAAGGAATAGTTAAAATGTCGTCGACACTGGCAGGCGTACGGGTTTTAAGTTGCTGCTGTAAGTTAAATACATCAACTTTATGGTAATGCAATGCGTGTAAAGTTGCCGCAGTAGGGGAAGGTACCCAAGCGGTATTTGCGCCAGCTTCAACGTGGTTAATTTTTGTTGCTAACATATTAGCCATTTGATCCGGTACTGGCCACATACCTTTACCTATTTGCGCTTTGCCACTAAAACCACAAGCTAGACCAACATCAACGTTATTATCTTCGTAGGCCGAAATCCATTTGGTTAGTTTAATATCAGCTTTTCTTGCCATTGGGCCTGCTAATATTGACGTATGAATTTCATCACCCGTTCGGTCCAAAAAGCCTGTATTGATAAATACCACACGTTCTTTTGCTGCATGTACACAAGCTTTTAAGTTAATACTAGTACGACGTTCTTCATCCATAATACCCATTTTGATGGTATTACGCGGCAATGATAATAAATCTTCAACACGTTCAAATAGCTCATTAGCAAACGCTACTTCTTCAGGGCCATGCATTTTAGGTTTTACGATATAAATAGAACCCGCTTGGCTATTTTGCAGATGAGTTGTTGACGGTTGCTGCGAACGAATATCATGTAGTGCGATTAACGAAGTAATAACCGCGTCCATGATGCCTTCAGGAATTTCATTGCCAGTTTGATCAATAATAGCGTTATTGGTCATTAAGTGGCCGACATTACGAACAAACATCAAACTTCTACTTTTTACGCTAAATTCTTCACCGTTAAGCGCTTGGTATTGCTTATCTTGCTGCATTTTACGGGTAACTTTGTTACCTGCCTTTTCAAATGTTTCAGATAATGTACCTTGATTTAGACCAAGCCAGTTTTGATAAGCAATAAGTTTGTCATCAGCATCAACCGCGGCGACAGAGTCTTCACAATCCATAATTGTGGTTAGTGCTGATTCAATATTAATATCACTAATGCCAGCAGGGTCGGTTTTAGCGATTGGGCTGTTAGCATTAAACTCAACAGCAAACAGCAAACCGTGATGTTTAAACAATAATTCAGTCGGTGAATCATTTGTACCATTTATGCCAATAAGTAACCCAGGATTCTGTAAATAGCTTAGTTCGCCGTTATTTAATGTGACGGTAAGTGTGCCATTACTAATTTGGTATTTTTCTGCATCGAAATGTGAACCGCTAGTCAATGCTAGTGTTTGGTCTAAAAAGTCACGCGCGAAAGCGACAACTTTTGCACCACGTGCAGGGTTATAGTGCTTTGATTTCTCAGCGCCGCTTTCTTCGGTGATAACATCTGAGCCATATAAAGCGTCATATAAGCTCCCCCAGCGAGCATTCACCGCGTTTAAAGCAAAGCGTGCATTCATTACAGGAACAACTAATTGAGGACCCGCCATTGTTGCTAGCTCGGCATCAACTTGTGTCGTTGATATAGAAAAGTCACCAACATCTGCCGCTAAATAGCCTATTTCTTTTAGGAAGCTTTTGTATGCAGAAAAGTTAAAAGCAGCGCCTTGATGCTTTTGGTGATACTGGCTAATTTGCTGTTGCAGTGTTTCGCGAGTGGCTAACAAGGCTTTATTTTTTGGGCTTAAGTCATTTACTAAATCAGAAAAGCCACTCCAAAACTTTTCAGAGGTTATTTCGGTACCTGGTAAAACACTTGATTCTATAAAGTTATATAGATTTTGCGCAACTTGCATATTGGCAATGGAAATTCTTGTTGTCATAGGGCACCTGTTTTGAAAGTCTGAAGAAAGTTTTCTCGTATTGAATGCAGATATGATCACGAGTCACTGCAATGTAGAAAGTTTGGCGGTGTGATGCAATAGCACTGAATTGAGCTTTTCACTGTACAATTGACGCTTTTCTCATTAATACTTCTTTTGATTGTTGTAACCTATTGTTATTAATCGTTTATTTTGCTTTTGTACTAAGTGGGCTTTATCTTTATTCATATTATTGTTTGTTTTTATGTTTGGTATTCATATTGTGAATTTAATGTGTTTTGCAATAACACCTTGAAACGAAAAAATTTTGGTCACATTACGAAAAAGTAATAAAAATATGGGATGCGTTGCGAAAGGTAACCGCTACATATGGCAACCGTTATAGTAATGAAGTTAAAAATGTAATGATAAAAGGGCTGGTAATAGCAGTAATTACCGCAGAAACGATCAGTGCAAGGGATGCGAATGCCGTATGTTCGTGACTAATTTTACTAACGATAGAGGTACCAATAGCATGGCTTGCCGCGCCAATGGCTAAGCCTTGGGCTTTAGGTGATGTGACGTTAATAAAAGTTAACCAACGCGGACCTATAATTGCACCAAAGAAACCGGCGAGAATAATGGCAAAAGCTGTTATGGCAACATTACCATCGAGTTGTTCAGCGATGGCGATTGCAATAGGTGTTGTGACTGATTTGAGTGATAGTGCGACGGAAATACTATAATCACCAACTAATACCATAGTAATAAGAAAACTACTGATAATGGCGATTAGTGCACCAGTAAATAGTACAAATACAATACTTTTCCATTGGCGTTTAATCGTTTCTAAATGTTGGTATAACGGAAAACCAAGCGCGACAACCGCAGGTTCAAGTAATGCGTTTAATGCCCAAGAACTTTCAAAATAATCTTTAAAACTAATCTCTTGCCAAGATAAAATACCAATGGTGCTCAAAATAGTAATCAACATGGGTTGTAGCCAAATAGTATTAAATTTGTGCTGTAATAGAGCAATAATCTGATAAAGGCCGATAGTTGAAATAATGGTGAGCGCAGCATAAATTAGCGTGTTGAAAGAGTATTCTGTCATGGCTTTAATAACGACTTTTTATGTCTTTCATAGCGTTGATAATGCAGGCCTACAACGGTGAGTAATACAAACGTTGTGACAAATGTGATTGCAACAATTGCAATACCATGCTGCTTGATTAAATCAAGGTGATTAATAATGCCAACACCAGCTGGAACAAAGCATACGCCCATATGCTTTATGCTCCAGATAACCGTTGTTTTAATTCTATCGGCATTGAATAGCCGAAAGTGAAGGGTGAGGGTGAATACTATTAATCCGTATAAGCTGCCAGGTAGCATTGGAATATAATAAGCAAGCAACCTGCCGACAATAACGCAGCTTATTAAAGCAAAAACGCTATAGGCGGCATTAAATAATTCAGACTTCTTAACGCTCACGCCCTTATTTTCCTTTGCCAAATTTAACCTTCATTTGCTGCTTCAATCACTAATTGTCTAAACCAAATATGGCTGGCGTCATGATGTAATAATGGGCTCCAGATCATTTTCAATTCAATATCTGGAATATCAAACGGCGGCTTAAGAATGGTATAATTACTATCTGATTTATGAATTAAAGCGGCACGGGTTGGCAAGGTGGCTACTAATTCATCTTCAAGTGCTAATTGCATGGCAACATGGTAATTTCGGGTGAATACTTTGATATCTCGCTTTTTACCTAAACGAGCTAACGCTTCGTCAACCCAGCCCAATTTCTGAACATCTTTCGGGTCCATGCCAACACCAACACCAAAGCCAGTTTTAGACACCCAGACATGCTTTGCTGATAAGTAGGTATTGAGGTTGAACTTTGAAACAACTGGATTATCGGCACTTAACAAACAAGAGAACGAGTCACGCCAAATGGTTTTCTGATGGAAAGATTGAGGCAATTCATCGAAGCGGTTGATCGCCATGTCAATTTTTCCCGCTTCAACATCGTGAAACGTTACGTCGCTTGGCGTCATGATATCGATGGTGACATTAGGTGCAATTTGGTTAATGCGTTTTAGCAAACGCGGCAATAACGTTGATGCAGCATAATCACTGGCCATAATACGAAAAACACGATGGCTATTTAATTCGTTGAACTCTTCTTCGCCTTGTAGTGCTTCTTCTAGTTCTAGTAGAATTTTTCGAATAGCTGGTGCTAAGGCCCGTGCTCGTTCTGTTGGCACCATACCATCAGACGTGCGCACTAAAATGGGATCATTGAATAATGTACGTAACCTTTTTAAGCCATTACTCATCGCTGGTTGGGTTATGTTTAATTGGCCCGCAGCACGTGTAACATTTTTTTCTCTTAGTAATACGTCTAAATAGATAAGTAGATTAAGGTCAATTTTCGATATATTCATAGAATCAATTATGTAATAAAAAAATATAACTTAATCTTATGTCATGTGTGACGGACATAATCAAGATAATTTCTCGATAATTAGCCTAATATTAATTTCAATCAAATTAATATTATTAGTAAATTAAATCTTTAGTTATTGATTAAATTAACTATTACTTAGAGTTATTACACTATTATTTTTCATGTGAATGCTGGTGATAACTATTATATATTTCATAAATGTTTTGTTGGCGGAGTAGTATTTATGTTGTTCGGTGTGACAGCTTACATTGCTTGTTACATCACCCAAATTATAAATATGGTCAGTTAAGACTTTTTGGAGAAAGTGTTATGTCTAATTATCAAAGTGCAATTGAAGCGGTTAAAGCAATAAAGGAACAAGCTGGTAGCTCTTGGGATGCTATTAATCCAGAATCAGTGGCTCGTATGCGAGCGCAGAATAAATTTAAAACTGGTTTAGAGATCGCTCAATACACGGCTGATATTATGCGTAATGATATGGCGGCCTATGATGCTGACAGTTCTAAGTACACTCAATCTTTAGGTTGTTGGCATGGTTTTGTTGGCCAACAAAAAATGATTTCTATCAAAAAGCACTTTGAAGGTAAAACTGACCGTCGTTACTTATACCTTTCTGGTTGGATGGTTGCAGCACTTCGCAGCGAGTTTGGTCCATTACCAGATCAGTCTATGCATGAAAAAACTAGCGTAGCCTCTTTGGTCGAAGAGCTTTACACATTCCTACGCCAAGCTGATGCGCGTGAATTAGGTGGCCTTTTCCGTGAACTAGATGCGGCAAGCGAAGGCGATAAGGCTGCAATCCAATATAAAATTGATAACCATGTAACCCACGTTGTTCCAATTATTGCTGATATCGATGCTGGTTTTGGTAACGCTGAAGCGACTTACCTAATGGCTAAGCAAATGATTGAAGCGGGTGCTTGTGCTCTGCAAATTGAAAACCAAGTTGCCGATGAAAAACAATGTGGACACCAAGACGGTAAAGTAACGGTTCCTCATGCAGACTTTCATTCTAAAATTCGTGCCTTACGTCATGCATTCCTAGAGCTAGGTATTGATAACGGTATTATCGTTTCACGTACTGACTCTGAAGGTGCTGGTCTTACGAAAGAAATTGCAGTAGTTAAAGAGCCTGGCGATCAAGGCGATATTTACAACTCTTTCTTAGATGTTGAAGAAATCGACGTAGCAGATATGGCTGAAGGCGATGTATGCTTTAACCGAGACGGTAAGCTTGTTCGACCTAAGCGTTTACCTTCTGGTTTATACCAATTCCGCGCAGGAACGGGTGAAGAGCGTTGTGTATTTGATAGTATTGAAGCGATTAAAGCAGGTGCTGATTTACTGTGGATTGAAACTGCAACTCCAAATGTTGCCGATATTACGGCAATGATGAACGAAGTGCGTAAAGAAATTCCAAACGCTAAGCTTGTTTACAATAACAGCCCATCATTCAACTGGACGCTAAACTTCCGTCAACAAGCATATGATGCCATGGTTGAAGCGGGTGAAGATGTTTCTGCATATATTCGCGGTGACTTGATGAATGCTGAATATGACGAATCAGAACTATCTGCTAGAGCTGACGATAAAATTCGCAGTTTCCAATCAGATACGGCACGAGAAGCGGGTATTTTCCATCATTTAATTACATTGCCTACATACCATACAACGGCATTGTCAGTTGATAACCTAGCAAAAGAGTACTTTGGTGATGCGGCAATGCTTGGTTATGTTGAAGGTGTACAGCGTAAAGAAATTCGTCAGGGTATCGCCTGTGTTAAACATCAAAACATGTCAGGCTCTGATATGGGTGATGATCACAAAGAATACTTTGCTGGTGAAAATGCTCTTAAAGCAGGCGGTGCTAAAAATACCTCTAACCAATTTAGTTAATTGTTAATACACAAAAGTGACCTTAGGGTCACTTTTGTATTTGAAGTTGTGTACTAAGGTTTACAGTAAGATAGTACCGATAACGATATTTAGAATAACTTTTTGTGCGACAGCATGATAAGTAAATTAAAATAAACCCAACCGAAGCAAAAAGCACTGTAATAACAGTGCTTTTTTATGTTCAGGATGAACGGTATGTCATGATGCCAGGGATGGCAAGGAATGACGATGTTCAAGATGAACGGTATGTCATGATGCCAGGGATGGCAAGGAATGACGATGTTCAGGATGAACGGTATGTCGTGATGCCAGGGATGGCAAGGAATGACGATGTTCAGGATGAACGGTCAGTTTTTTTGTTCCAGACAAAAACTAAGTACCTGCATCCATGCAGGCAATGTCATGATGCCAGGGATGGCAAGGAATGACGATATTTAGGTTTCAGTGAAAAAGTTAAATGGTATTAACTTGCCATTACTTTTTCGCGACGCCTTAACTGCCGACTGTGTAATACCATCACGATCACGTAAAATAAAATACAAAGGTTTATGGTGGTAATTGCAGGTATTAAAACAAGCTTACCGTAAATTAAGGTGTAGCCAATGATGGTCGTCAATAAAGTAGCTGCGGTAGTCATTAATAAAGTCGTTCGTATTTTACTGAGGCTTTTGAGTGTTCTAGCAATAACGAGACAGAAAATTAATGTTAGCCAAAAACTCCAGTAAGCTGAAATACTGAGGTATATTGACGCCATTAATGATGTTGAAAGCGCTAAAGGCGTGCCATAAACAAAACCGCACCAAAGGTAATTCACGTTATCAACTCTACCGCGCTTATTGAGCCAAATATTGATGCCAGAAACGCTGATGTAAGTTAAGGCAAGTCCTAATACTAAGTAAACTAACTTAACAGCCACGTTACCAAAGTGACCAAAATGCAAACGATAAACTGAATAGACTGCTTGTCTGCCAATAGGACCATTAGCCATGCCTTGCTGACCTATATATTCTCCATCAGCATGGAATTGATATATTTCAGAGTAAATTAGGCGTTGCGGTAATGTAGCGGCTATTTCAATAAACTGTTTTTCGCTACCGATGTTTTGTACAACAATATAAATCGGTGTCGCCTGTTTATCAGCTATTGCCATATTGGCAAAACTGCGTTCAACATTTAATGCCGGAGCGTTAGTAATAACAGGCTCTTCGCCATAAATATCGGCAATAAGTGCTTCTCGGTCGTTATCATAAAAGGCACTTGCTGCAATAATGACAAGTATTGACACTAGGCCAAAAAAAGCTCCTGTTATCGCTATCATGGCGTGAAATGGCAAGCCCCAAACTGATAAGCGGTTGTGTAAATCAATTTGTTGCTTTTGACCTGTGCCTCCCCAGTTTAAAGTAAAAGCATCTTTAAATATTCGACTGTGAGTCAGTACACCTGAAATAACTAAATGAGTTAACATAATTCCAAAAAAGCTGACAATAACTAGCCCTAAGGTTTTAGGTAAATGTAATTGTACGTGCAGCTCCTGAAGCATTTCTGTCCAAGGCTTTCTTATGCTCTCACCCAATGTTCCATCTTGGTTTAACCACCATTCTTGCTCACCATCAGATAAATGTGCACGTGGAACTTCTGCTGTTGGCAGCACCACATAAACTGACTTTTCAGGGATTTCTACTTTGCTGAGATATTCTTGATAAGCTTGGCTAACGCTGTTTGAGGAAAAATCATTATACTCTGCTACATTAGGTTGTTCCCAGCGCTCAAACTCTGGATAGAAAACCGCTAAACTTCCAGTTAAACAAATAAGGTACATGATAGCGCCGACAGCTAATCCCACAGAGGAGTGAGCATCGAACATTTTTTTTACGATAATTTTTTTTAAATTTATTTTATTCATAATGATCATTTCATCACTAAAGGATGAATATTCCCCCGAACATTAGTGCACAGGAAAAGGTCATAATAATCGACGTTCTCAATAGCTTATCTGTACATGAAAGCCATACACTTGCTAGTGCCCAAAAAACAGGAAAAGCCAGCGCTGAAAACGCTAGTTGCGTGCTTAGTGAGTCAATAAATAGTCGTGCTAAAGTCATGGTAAGCACTACACCGCAAAGACCACATAAGAAAAATAACGCTAATGTATAATAGAGAAACTTAACTTTTTTCTTACGGCTCCATGGAGTGCTTGGAGCGGAGTTACGTTGTGGCAATAATTGTATTTTGGTTGATTTTTTTGTAATGAATATCAGTAGGCAACTTAGAACAAATAGTATGCAGAGAAAATAAATACTGCCAAACTCGATGCCTGATAAACCAATACAAACTGCAGCGGAAGATATAAAAAATATCATAGCGACTAATTGCATTAGCTTATGACTTGTTGGTTGGCGCCAGTTTCGCCATAGCAAAAAAATACCAGCACTGCATAAAAGCAGTGCTGAAAATTCGCCAATAAAAGGAAGGAGCGATAAATTAGTCATTTGGGGTTAGAAGTTATAGCTTACGCGACCAACAATCGTGCGTTCTTTGCCAGGAAAACAATCACCACGGCCCAAGCATGTAGCGTAGTAGTTTTTGTCTGCTAGATTGCGTACGTTTAAAGCAAAATCCCACTGCTCAACTTCGTAGCCAATCATGAAGTCAGCCAATGTGTAGGAAGGGGTACGATAAGTATCAGTACCATCATAACTTTCACCAGAGTAACGTACACCAAGGCCAGATTTAAAGCCTTCGAGTTTCCCTGATGGCTTATAGCCTAACCAAGCTGAAGCTTGTTTTTCTGGCACACTGTCTAACTTAAAGCCATTTGCACTTTCGGTATTAAGCTTGGAAATATTGACTTCCAGTGTAAAGTCACCGAAATAGCTGAAGCTTTCAAACTCTATTCCGTTAATTTTTGCTTTACCACTTTGTTGTTCAAATTCTTGTGGATCACTGTTTGGATCTGATAAGTTTGTTTGCTCAATATCAAACCAAGCTAAGGTAAAAAAGCCATCGAATGCCGTAGGTACATATTTAATACCAAGCTCTATTTGCTCACCTCGTTGTGGTTTTAACAATTCACCTTGACCATTATCACCAATGACAGGTTCAAATGATTCAGCATAATTTATATAAGGTGAAAGGCCATTATTAAATTTATAGATAACACCAGCACTTAAACTTACTTCAGACTCAGATTGACTATCGCCAGAGGTTTCACTTTTGCTATCATCAAAACGGGCACCTAAGGTAACTGACCATAAATCGATATCTATTTGGTCGCTAATATAAACCCCAATATCTGTCGACGTTGTTTCAGGCTTTTCTGTGTAATATGGCGCCAGCATCGCATCTACATCAACATCTACATATTGAGGATTAAAGACATTAACCCAAAGAGAGTCACCTAAAGTGCTGTCTGGTAAGCCAGTCGAGTAGTCTAATCCAGGAGCTGCAGCATAATAGCCAGCCGTATCAGTAGTAACGTTTTGATATTGAGATCCTATTAATATTTTATGATCAATATTGCCAGTCGAGAACTCACCTAGCAGGCGTACATCAATCACTTTTTGCTCTGATGTGGCATCATTACGGTAGAAGGTTCTTGGTACAGTTCCATCTTTATATAAACTGCCATCGGCATTGTAAATATAGCGATTACCCGCTCCTAAAAATGCTCCCCAAGCTTGTTGGTAGTCGGCACTTGCATCGGTGTAACGAGCATTAGCAGATAACTGCCAGTAATCATTTATTTCATGCTTTGCCATAACAGTAAATGCTAATGTTTCGGCATCATACTTATTAAAGTTTGGCAGCCCAAGATAGGTATCACTCGCAATTTTTTTACCGTTTGGTGCTGGTAATAATGTGCCTTGTAACGGCAAAAATTGTGCACCAGTATCACTTTCTGTATCGGTATAGTTAAGTAGCATAGTAATCTCAGTTTGATCACTAGCTAACCAGGTAATTGATGGGGCAAAAACCTTGCTCTTGTCTTGAACATGTTGCACTTGTGTGTCGCTATCTCTAATGACAGATACAAAACGATATAGCCAATTTTCATTGCCTGCGATAGTTCCTGTTGAATCTATTGATACTTGCTTGCGATTGAAGTTACCTATTTCAACATTTACTTGATGTGCCGCTTCAGCTTTGGGTGTTTTGCTAACTGTATTGACTAACCCCCCTGGAGAGCCTTTACCGTAAAGTACCGACGCTGGACCTTTTAGAATCTCTACTTGTTCTAAGGTAAAAATATCAGGGCGGGTATTATTATAGTTGCCAAATAATGATTGCAGGCTATCTTGGTATTGTGGAACATTCAAACCACGCACTTTAATCCAATCACCACGTGTTGCAAAACCGTAAGTTTGCCCTGTAACCCCTGCTGAGTATGTGAAGGTATCATCTAGGTTTAAGGCACCTTTATCGATAATTTGTGAAAGGTCTTCAATACTTACTGAGCGAGCTACATCCATAATAGGAGTATCGGATTTTGTTGCGGAGTAATGACTAAGCTTGCCATAAACTTCAATTCTTTCGATATCGGTGTCGACAGCGTCGTCATTTGCTTGTGCAGTGAAAGCGGTGCAGGCCGACAAAATAGCTAAAGTGAGTGGAGTTCGAGAAAAGTTAAACACGGTTAAGGTCCTTTAAAAAGCGTTATTAATTATATCTAAATGATAATGGTTATCATTATTGATCGCATTGTGTGCAGGTGCAACGCTTTTGTAACATTTTGTAGAAATAACAAGGATAAAGGCAATGAGGTTAGTTATTAAAGATGAAGTTGCAGCGCGTTTGTTGATGAAAATCACGAGTACTTTGAGCTATCAGAAGGTTATTTCTTGTTGTTTAGGTAAGTTTTTGTCGAATTAGTATTGAGTCAATGGCATAAAAAAGCCAGCAAGTTAACCATGCTGGCTTTTGTCATTAATAAATTGTTAAAAAAATTAATGTTTTAGAAGCTGTAAACTAAAGTCATTGCAGTTTCAGTGTTAGTGTTTTCTTTATCGTCTTCAACTTCAGTGTTGTAGTCGACTACAAAGCTAAACTTAAGTTGTAAAGTTTCAATTAACTTAGTAGTAATTGAAGTCTCAGCTTTATAAGTGCTGTTTTCGCCGCTTTTTGGCGAATACTTAGCAACTAATGACTGTTTAAACTCTACATGCTCATTAATTTTTCGCTTGTATAAAGCTTGTGCTTGAATAATAAAAGCATTTTTAGATTCACCGTCTGGACGTAAAACATCACGCTTAAAACCAGGACCAATATCAGCATCTAAGGTTGCATTCTCATCTTCAAACCAACGTCGACCCCAACCTGCAGAGATTGAGCTTTGGTTTTCAAAACCACCAAAGCGACTATCTTCGTATGATGCGTTACCGTAAATATAATTTGGGCTTTTATCATCAAGGGTATAGTTAGTTTGACCAACAATAGTCCATTTTTGATCACTAGTTTCCAATTTGTCTGTGTCTTCGTCTTCGGTTTGCTTTACTAACATATCAAACTGAAGCGTTGACTTCCAAGCGTCTAACTCATGGCCTAAATCAAAACCTGCTTTAACATCAGTACTTTTGGTATCGCCAGTTTTAAAAAGCATACCTAATTCAGCTGAAGCAGTATAAGGAGACTTTACTTCTGGTGTTGCTGCTTCTTCTGCTACTGCTACTGTTGCGAATGATGCGCAACATAACACAGCTGATATTAACTTATGACTCATTGTTTTCCTCTTTATTCATATGAATAGATAATTGTGGGAATGGGATTTCGATTCCTTCGTTGTCCAATTCAGTTTTAATTTTTTGTAATAAATCGAAGTAAGTTGGCCAGTAATCAGCAGATTTTACCCAAGGTCTTACCACGAAGTTAACGCTACAATCAGCAAGTTCTGATACGCCAACTGTTACTGCTTGATCTTTTAGTACACGTTCATCAGCACTAACTAAATCAAGCAATATTGCTTTGGTTTTTGCAAGGTCGGCATCATAACTCACGCCAATAACCAAATCTATTCTTCTTGTCGGTTTCGTTGAATAATTTGTGATGGTACCACTGGTAATTGAACCATTTGGAATAATGACTGTTTTATTATCACCAGTTCTTAATTGTGTCGAAAATATTAAAATTTCTTCAACAATACCTGCTACGCCAGAAACCTCAATAAAATCGCCAGATTTAAATGGCTTGAAAATAATCAGTAATACACCAGAAGCGAAATTTGATAATGAACCTTGCAGCGCTAAGCCAATAGCTAAACCAGCAGCACCAACAATGGCAACAAGAGATGAGGTGTTAAAACCTAAATGTGAAACGGCAGCAACAATAACAATAAAGAACAACATGCCGTACAGTAGACTACTAATAAAAGAGATTATTGCATCATCCATACCTTTATGACGCATTACTTTTACGACACCGCCACGAATCAAGTTCGCAACAAATTTACCGATGAATATTATAGCTAAAGCAACTAGTAGATTAATTGCAAAATCTAAAAGCATTGTTTGGTTATCTACAAACCAGTTTTGAATAGTTTCCATTGTTTACCCTAAGCAATGTTATAAAGGGCAAATTATAATGAATAGGTGGATAAATATCACTAAATTGTTAATAAAATAAGCGATTCATTAACAAATATGTCAAAAAGTAACTTGAATTAGATTGAATACAAAAAAGGCGACCAAAAGGTCGCCTTAATTAAGTATCTTGGGAACTTACTTTATTAGCGCATCAAGTTTGCCAGTAGAGTACTGCATAAACATATTGTCTAATGAAATAGGTTTAATTTTTGATGCTTGGCCAACCGTACCAAAAGCTTCGTAGCGTGCCTTACAAATATCTGACATTGCTTGAGTAGATGCTTTTAGGAATTTACGTGGGTCAAACTCGCTTGGGTTTTCAGCTAAGAAACGACGTACTGCACCTGTTGATGCAAGACGTAAGTCAGTATCTATATTGATTTTACGTACACCGTTTTTAATACCTTCTTGAATTTGTTCAACAGGTACACCGTAAGTTTCAGGGATTTTACCACCAAATTCATTGATAACGGCTAACCAGTCTTGTGGTACCGAAGATGAACCATGCATAACTAAATGCGTGTTAGGGATACGGTTGTGTATCGCTTTAATACGGTCAATCGCTAAAATATCGCCAGTAGGTGGGCGAGTAAATTTATAAGCGCCGTGTGAAGTACCACAAGCAATTGCTAAGGCATCAACTTGAGTTTTTTGCACAAAATCAGCCGCTTCTTCAGGGTCAGTCAGCATTTGGTCCATGGTAAGTTTACCAACAGCACCGATACCGTCTTCTTCACCAGCTTCACCTGTTTCTAAAGAGCCTAAACAACCTAATTCACCTTCAACTGATACACCACAAGCGTGAGCCATTTCAACAGTACGACGAGTAACATCTACATTGTATTCGTAGCTAGAAGGTGTTTTACCATCGTCCATTAAAGAACCATCCATCATCACTGATGAAAAGCCTAATTGGATAGAACGCTGACAAACACTAGGAGATGTACCGTGATCTTGGTGCATAACTACCGGAATATGTGGAAACTCTTCAATTGCGGCTAAAATCAAATGACGCAAAAATGGTGCACCTGCATAGGCTCTTGCACCCGCAGAACCCTGTAAAATAACAGGGCTGTTGGTTTCATTAGCGGCAAGCATGATAGCTCTTACTTGTTCCAAATTGTTAACGTTAAAAGCTGGGATACCGTAACCAAACTCGGCGGCATGATCTAACATTTGGCGCATAGAAACTAAAGCCATGAACTAACTCCTGTGATTGTAAATAGTGACAAAATTGAACTAAAGAAGTTTCATTGTGAAACTTAGCCCTTTCGTATCGTAATTATATCAGATGAAATTAACTATTTGCACTAGAAAAAAACAGCTGAATTTTACTGAAAAAAGGTAAATATTGCCTCGCTATCAGCTTTGTATATTAATTACGTAAATAAATGGGGGTTACTGATTGTTCTCATCAGTTTTACTTGCTTATTTGTGTAATTTTACTACAAAACAAAGTGAGAGAAGCGGTAAAATTTTTTTCTCGCTGCTCATTAATGTTTGTTTTACTCATTAATTTCAGCGATAAAAAAAACGCTGATTTAGCCTTAAGCCAAACCAGCGTTATATTGTTACGACGTTTTAATGCCGCATATGCTATAGAACGCTATATTTATTAGGCGTTTGCACGAGCTTCTAAGATTTCTACTGCGGGCAATTTCTTGCCTTCTAAAAACTCTAAGAAAGCACCACCGCCAGTAGAGATATAAGATACTTTGTCAGCAATGCTATATTTGTCAACGGCTGCTAACGTATCACCGCCACCGGCAATTGAGAAAGCACTACTGTCTGCAATAGCCTTAGCAATTAACTCTGTACCTTTACCGAATTGGTCGAATTCAAATACGCCAACAGGGCCATTCCAAACAATAGTACCGGCATTGGCAATGATATCGGCTAATGCTTTTGCGCTTTCAGGACCGATGTCAAAAATCATGTCGCCATCGGCAACGTCGCTCACATTTTTAAGTGTTGCAACCGCTGTTTCAGAAAATTCTTGCCCAACAACAACATCGCTAGGCACAGGGATTGAGCCATTATTGTCTTTTGCTTGCTGAGTTAAGCGTTTCGCCTCTGCAACTAAGTCAGCTTCAAATAATGATTTACCAACGTTATGACCTTCAGCGGCTATAAATGTGTTGGCAATACCACCACCAACAACAAGTTGGTCAACAACACCAGCTAATGATTCTAAAACAGTAAGTTTAGTTGATACTTTAGAGCCACCAACAATGGCTACTAATGGGCGGGCTGGTTTATCAAGTGCTTTTGAAAGCGCGGCTAATTCACCGGCAAGTAAAGGGCCAGCACAGGCTGTAGGTGCATATTTAGCAACACCATGAGTACTTGCTTGAGCTCTATGTGCGGTACCAAATGCGTCCATAACGAATATGTCACAAAGGGCCGCTAGCTTTTTCGATAAAGCTTCATCGTTTTTCTTTTCGCCAATATTAAAACGAATATTTTCAAAAATAACTAATTCACCAACTTTAGCGTCAACGCCATCTAGATAATCTTTAACTAATCTAACTGGGGCATTTAAAGCCGCTGCTAAGTAATCTGCAACAGGTTGTAATGAAAACTCTTCATTATATTCGCCTTCAGTAGGGCGACCTAGGTGCGACATTACCATCACTTTTGCACCAGCTTCTAGGGCAAGTTTAAGGGTTGGCAAAGCGGCTCTTAAGCGAGCATCAGATGATATTTTGCCATCTTTAACCGGAACGTTTAAATCTTCACGAATCAATACACGTTGATTTTCCAGTGCTAAATCCGTCATTTTAATTACTGACATGTTTATTTCCTGTTGGTAAAGTTTAACTAAATTTGTATTTTGCTTAATTGAGTTACATTATCGAAATATTGCCGACTATTGTTAAATCTTGTTTAGTTTGCTTGTGCCATAGCATAAGCCGTATCGATCATACGATTAGCAAAACCCCATTCGTTATCACACCAAATAAGTAATTTTACTAAACGTTTATGACTGACGCGCGTTTGGTTGCCATCAACAATGCAAGAATGCGGGTCATGATTAAAGTCGATAGAGACTAAAGGCTCTGTGGTATAACCAAGAATTCCAGCTAAGCCATTATTTTGCGCAGTAAGTATTGCTTGGTTTATGTCGCGAATGGTTACATCACTTGAAAGCGTTAAGCTCAAATCCATTGCGGTTACGTTGATAGTGGGTACTCGCACTGCAATCGCTTCAAAGCGACCGGCAAACTTAGGCAAAATTCTTTCTATGCCTGCGGCAAGTTTAGTGTCAACCGGTATTATTGATTGACTTGCTGCACGCGAGCGTCGTAAGTCTGGGTGATAAGCGTCAATAACTTGTTGATCATGCATTGAAGAGTGAATAGTGGTAATTGCACCACTTTCAACGCCAAAGGCTTTATCTAGTACTTGAATTACCGGTACCACACAGTTGGTTGTGCATGAGCCATTAGAAACCACTTTTTCTGCTGCGGTTAGCTGTTGGTGATTGATACCATAAATGATGGTGGCATCAAGATCATGAGCGCCAGGGTGTGAAAACAATACTTTTTTTGCCCCTTGCTTAATATGCAATTGGCCGTCTTCTTGATTACCGAATTTACCTGTGCAATCAATAACAATATCAACATCAAGTTGTTGCCAAGGCAGGGCAGATATTTCGCTTTCATGGCTTAAGGCTATTTTGTCACCGGCAATAAAAAGTTCACCATTACATTGTTCAACAGCGAAAGGGAAGCGACCATGAGTAGAGTCATATTTTAGTAAATGAGCAATGCCTTCTGGTTCAGCAAGTTCATTAATAGCAACTAGCTTAAAATCATTGGTTCTGGCATTTTCGTAAAGCGCACGAGCGACATTACGCCCGATTCTTCCAAAGCCATTTATTGCTATATTAATTGACATTATAGTTTGATCTTATTGGTGTATGTGGCTATTTCATTCACTAAAAATATAGTCATTTGATATCCCTAGTGAATGAAATAGCCAGTTAAGTAAACTTAACTGGCTACATATTATTAAGGCTTAATTAAATCATTTTGATTTATAAGCTATTTACGGTTTTAACGACGTTTTCAACAGTAAAACCAAAGTGTTCTAGTAATACATTGCCAGGTGCAGATTCACCAAACGTTGTCATACCAACAACTTTACCGCCGAATCCTACATACTTGTACCAGAAGTCAGTATGCGCAGCTTCAATAGCAACACGTTTAGTAACGTTGGCAGGTAATACAGATTCTTTGTAGTCAGCATCTTGTGCGTCAAAAATGTTAGTAGACGGCATAGAAACAACACGAACATGGTCACCTAATGCTTCAGCTGATTTTAACGCTAATGATACTTCTGAACCGGTAGCGATTAAAATTACTTCTGGTGTACCAACACTGTCTTTTAAGATGTAACCACCTTTAGCAATATCAGCAACTTGTGCTGCATTGCGGCTAAGCGCAGGTAAACCTTGGCGAGAGAAAATTAATGATGTTGGTGCATTTTGACGTTCAACCGCATTTTTCCAAGAAACCGCAGATTCTGTAGCATCAGCTGGACGCCATGTCACCATGTTTGGTGTCGTACGTAAGTTAGTTAATTGCTCGATAGGTTGATGCGTTGGACCATCTTCACCTTGACCGATTGAATCATGGGTGTAAACGAAAATGTTTTGAATGCCCATTAATGCTGACATACGAACGGCGTTACGTGCGTATTCCATAAACATCATGAAAGTTGCGCCGTAGTTGATGAAACCACCGTGCAATGAAATACCGTTCATGATGCCGCTCATACCAAATTCACGTACACCGTAGAAAATGTAGTTACCGGCTGCGTCGTCTTGAATACCTTTTGAGCCTGACCAAAGTGTTAAGTTAGAACCAGCTAAATCGGCAGAGCCACCTAACAATTCAGGTAATATTTTACCAAAGGTTTCAATGGTGTTTTGTGAAGCTTTACGAGAAGCAACATTCTCAGCTTTTTCCTGACACTCTAAAATGTAGGCGTTTGCTTTTTCTTCAAATTCTGCTGGTAAATCACCTTTAATTACACGACGTTCATATTCAGCCGCTAATTCAGGGTGAGCTGCTTGGTAAGCGGCAAATTTTTCATTCCAGCTTGTTTGCTCTGTGTTGCCTTTTTCTTTCTGATCCCAGTCAGCATAAACATCGCTTGGAATTTCAAAAGGAGCGTGTGTCCAATTTAACTTTTCACGTGTCGCAGCAATTTCTTCATCGCCTAATGGAGCACCGTGACAGTCATGTGTGCCTTCTTTATTAGGTGAACCAAAACCAATGATGGTTTTACAGCAAATCATTGAAGGTTTATCGGTTACAGATTTGGCTTCAACTATTGCGGCAGCGATAGCTTCAGGGTTGTGGCCGTCAACACTAACGACATGCCAACCGTATGCTTCAAAACGAGCAGGAGTGTTGTCAGTAAACCAACCTTCAACTTCACCATCAATTGAAATGCCGTTGTCATCCCAAAATGCAACTAGTTTACCTAAACCTAAAGTACCGGCTAATGAACAGGCTTCATGTGAAATACCTTCCATTAAACAACCGTCACCTAAAAATACATAAGTGTTGTGGTCAACAATGTTATGACCTTCACGGTTAAATTGTGCTGCTAACGTTTTTTCAGCAATCGCCATACCTACAGCATTTGAAACCCCAGCGCCTAATGGGCCAGTTGTTGTTTCAACACCAGGTGTATAACCGTATTCTGGGTGACCTGGAGTTTTTGAATGTAACTGACGGAAGTTCTTCAATTCATTAATTGGTAAATCGTAACCCGTTAAGTGCAACAATGAATAGATTAACATTGAGCCGTGGCCGTTAGATAAAATAAAACGATCGCGGTCAGCCCAATTTGGATCTGTTGGGTTATGCTTTAAGAAATCACGCCATAATACTTCAGCGATATCTGCCATGCCCATTGGGGCTCCAGGGTGTCCTGATTTAGCTTTTTGCACGGCATCCATGCTTAAAACTCGTATTGCATTGGCCAGTTGTTGACGCGACGGCATAATTGCTCCAATTTATGTAAAATTTGATAGGATAAAAATTGCGCTTATTTTCGCTTAGAGTCACCATCACTGCAAATTTTATTGTCATATTTCTTTGATTATTTTTCTCTTAGATATATTTAAGCACTCTGTATTGAGCTGTAAGAAAAATACGGTGCTTAATTGTGTTAGCAGAAAATGAATAAAAGGTTAAAAAATCAGCGATTGAATAGTTGTAATAGAAATAAACTTGCTATATTGTAGCTTGGTTGTATGTACAAATAACAATAAAAAGATATAACCTGAAACAGGATTAAGTAATGAACAGGTCGTCGTCAAGTGGAATTAAGCTGACAACCGTGATCTTCGCTGTAGTAATATTAGCCGTATCAGCGATGTTGAGTAACAGCACAGCTGCGGATGACAAGGACGTTAAAATAGAACAAACAAGTGATGAACTTATCAACTAAGTTTATTTATAAAGACAAGCCTCGCAATAGCGGGGTTTTTTTATGTCTATAGTTTTATATCTTTATATTCTGTATTTCAAATAGCTGAATGTGATTGTAAATTATGAAAGGTTTTTAAATAAGGCATGAGCTGTTAATAAAAATGATTGATAACTTGTTGGCGTCCCCACCAGGACTCGAACCTGGAGCAGCAGCTTAGGAGGCCGCAGTTTTATCCAGTTAAACTATGAGGACTTAACAAGTTTTTACTTTTGTTAATCTCGTCATTTTATAAAAAAGCACAAAATAATCAACAGTTAAACGATTTTAATTATTAACTTGTCGATAGGCTAATTAAATAATCATCGACAAGTTATTTTTGAGTATTTATTTCTGAGGTGGAGTTGAGGCTATTTAATAACGTACAGCCAAGTCATTAATTTGAACATTGTCCATAATATGCTGTTCAGTAGTTGTTGCTCTGGCGCTGTCGTTAGTTACTTCATTAACAACAACTTTATATGGACTCACATTAAAACCTGAATAAGATTTATGGTCGTCACTAACAAAGTGGTTGGCGTGTAATAGAGAAAACTCGTCACCAACTTTTACGCCATGTCTCTTGCCTAAATTAAAAGTAATATTGTTGCCTGCAACTTGCACAATTCTACCTTGTGTTGGCTGGCACATCATATTTTCGTCAATATCTGTCACCATGCTATCTAAAGTCTGGCTAATTTGCTGACCGTATTCACTTCGCCAAAAGTTTTGGCTTGAAACATCAATCTGTTGACGTTGATTAAACTGCCATGGTGCTGAGCTTTGATACTGTTTATCTAAAATTCTTTCACCCGTGCTGCCATCATGTATATAAAGGGCAATATTAAACTGACGTTGATAAACGTTGTCTTGCCAAAACTGCCATGAATTGTTTTCATCGTTTGCCATGGAGATATCTTGAATTTCGGAAAACAGTACATATTGACTATCGGTCATGCTTGCTAACGACATGGTTAAACTCTTAAGCTTTTCCATTGCTAGTGTTTGGTTCAATCGAGAGAACTCGGTTCTGGTTTGTAGTGCTAATTTAGTATCAAGGTAAATGCCATTCATTTGTATTTTATTGGCAAGTTGTTTAACTAAGGTTTTATCAATTTGATAAATACTACCAATACTTGCTTGTTCGCGGTGCAGCAAGTTACTGCGGGTTAATAACATCGATTTTTTGTAATCGGCGGCAAAACATTTCTTTTCTTGTGGAAATATGTCGGCTCGAATTGTGACAGTTACTAAATTGTTAGTGTAATTTTCGCTAACAAGTTCGAATGAATTAACACTACCGCTAGCTCGAATACTAATTTCGTCTTGAGTAAGTAAGCCATTAACCACTTGCTGTACGCTTGAAACAGAAGCACCTGCAACTAATAATGCTTTTTTAAGGGCATTTTGCATAGCACGGTTTTTGGCTGTTTTCGTGTCATCATTTTTTATGGTTGCTATACCTTGTGATTCATACCACTGGGCAACACTAACGTTACTATAAGTAGTTAAACTCAATATTATTAAGCTAAGTTTTAATATACTTGGTTTCAATGTGCTAAAACCTAGCTTATAAAAGCTACATAAACTTGGGCGTAATAATGTTAAGCGCATAAATATCTCATTTCTAAATGGAATCAATTTCTTGTTTGGAATATGCATGTTCTATGCCTATTTATTATGTAAGAAATATTGGCGCGAATCGTGCTTTAACATCAGCACTATTATCATTATAAATTTATGTATTAATTGAGGAGAGCTCAATGAAGAATTGGCTTATAGCAATACTTATACCGACGCTTATGTCGTGTTCTATGGGATCCAATGACGACTTTTATCGCTCTTCATATGGCGATAAGCAAGAGATTGACAGTTTTAAGCTTCCTAAGCATGCGATAAATGATGTGGTGAAAGGGCTTGCTTATCAGATGCTAGAAAGCAGCTCTTTCGTCAACCCTAAAACACCTATCGCTATTGCTTCATTTGTCGACTTAGAGAACTTGGAGTCTACAAATTGGTTAGGTAATCAACTATCTGAAAGCTTTGTTCATGAAATGCAGCGCCATGGTTTAGTTGTTATTGATTTTAAAACCACAGGTCATATTCGAGTCACTGCTGATGGCGATTATGTTTTTAGTCGAGACTGGAAAGAGTTGCCTGAACGCCAGATAATTGACTATGTTGTAACCGGCACCATGATGCAGCAAGAAGAAGGCATTATAGTGAATGCACGAATGATTGGCATGCAGTCTCGAGTTGTGGTGGCTACTGCGCAATCTTTTATTCCGTCTTGGGTAGTTGGTGATGACTATAACCGGAATGAAAATGTAAAAATGAAAGACGGCATGATCATTCGTGATAGCGCTATGTTAAACGAAGATGATCGCGCTATTGCAATTAAACAGTAGTTATCAGTGAGTAGAATAATAAAGGTTTGATATGAATACTTTACTAAAACACACCGCTCTTGTTATTGGCTTAATGTTGCTATCTGCATGCTCATCCTTTTATGATAAGCATGTTGAATGGCAAACGGTTAAACCTAAAAGTTTCCCTGTGTTGAGTGCAATAGGGCAAGCGCCCATTAGTTTACAAAAATCAAAAAACAAAACTCAGCGTATGCTGATGGCTATTAGCGCCTCAAAAATTGCCGCTTATGCTGAGTTAGCAGAACAAGTTTATGGTCAAACTATTGATGGTAAAACAACGATGTCTAATTTGATTGTGGATAATCAAAAGTTAAAAACATCAGTACAAGGTATAATTCGTGGCGCAAAAGTCGTAAAAAGCTACCCAGTTGGTGATACATACACCACCGAGTTAAGTCTGGATTTTAAAGATGTATATGAGATATATACTGCGTCATCGAATAGACAAGAAATAAAAAATATTTCCTATTACTAAGCTTATTGAGCTTTATTAATTAGGAACGAAAAAACCAGCAATAGCTGGTTTTTTTATGTTTATCCATTTAGGCAATATCGCGGGTGCTTGGATGTATAAGGGCATGTATATTCAGAATGAAAGATAACTCACCAAATGAATACCTGCCTATAACTAACTTAGGCCTTAATACCTAAACTACTCAATCCACCCGATGTTTTACCTTTACTATCATATGTCATTGATGATTTATTATGACTCATCAATAAAGACGTTTTCATACGTTCAACGGATAATTGTGATTGATGAATGATCAATCCATTGGTTTGATTTAGTTTTTTACAGCGTTCTAAAATGCTTTTAATGTCGGAAAGTTCATTGCTGAACTTACCGGCTAACTTTTCTTGCTTAAACTCAAAACTTTGACCAATGGCATTGTCAACTTCTTGAATAGCGATTAATAAGTTATTTTTTTCTGCAGTAATTTGAATTAAAGCGTCTGGGTTTTGCTGTTGCAGAATATCTTTTTCTGCAGCCAATAACGCCTCTAATTGCGTCAATTGCGATAATTGTTGAGAAACCAATTGTTGCGGCATTATTTTTTCAGACACTTTTTTACTCCATTGAAGCTAGAAGTTAGCCAAGATCGAATTCAAAGTTAGCAATACTTGCAGCAAGTTTTTCTGGATTGATTTTATAATCACCAGAGGCGATAGCACTTTTTAGTTCAGCTATTTTCTTTTGATTCACCACGGGAGAATCAGCCGCTTTTTTTTGTAACTCATTCAATTGCTTTGCCTGTGGAGTAATTGATACTGAATCACGAGTCGCTAGCTTAGCTTGTTGTGATGCATTTGTATTTGCACTGACATGTTGTTTCGTCTGTACTTGTTGTTCAAGGTTTTGCTTTACTTGATTGGTATTATTCAAGTTATTGATATTTATCGCCATAATTAAATCCTACTTACAACAGAAATTGGTTTCTAACCTTTTATCGGCAAAACAATAGAAAACTTAAGTAATTATTATAAATTAATTACTACTTGGTTAATAGCGCTAACTTGACCACGAATAATACGTCCAGACTTATCATTTTTTACCGAAATAACCTCACCTAAACTACCATCTCTTAAGGCGGTACCAACAGATTTTATTTCAAACCCCACTGACTTTGCGATGATAGTTACCGGCTGACCTTTACAAACAAAACAGGTGTTTTTATTAGTAATGGCACTGCCTTTTGATAAGTTTCTTTTTGAACGAGCTCCAATGACAGCTTTTGGCTCACTAAGTATTGTACCTCTAATTTGCGCGCTGTCTTTAAATACTACTTCCATATTTGAATTATCAAGTAGTGTGCCTTTAGTGATGCGCATGCTGGTGACTAATGTTGGCACTATGGTTTGAATTTTTACGGGTACATATAAGTGCCATGGTTTGTCATCAGCACAAACAATTTTAACATTTACATTCCTACCATTATGTTTTTCAGGTATATTTGCCGTTAAAGAAGATAGACAAGCTTGTAATGAGATCCTCGGATCAATTTTCGACACTTCAACTAGCAGTTTTCCTTGTGATGGCACTGCCACGTGCTCTTTCACATAGGCTTTAATAAATTTGTTTAAATAATCACGATCAAAAACCATGGCACTACAGGTATTTACTATTACCAAGTAAGCTAGGCTAATTTTTACTAATATCTTTAATTTGCTCATAATTTTTTGATCTGACTGCTAGGGAAATGACAATATTCGTCTATGCTTTATTAAATATAATTTAACACGAATGGCGTCAAAAAAATTACGCTTTAGTGCGAAAAGTATCTAAAGGGTAATACTATCAAGAATTATGCCTTTGTAATATTTTCATTGGCATTCCTAAGAGGTTTTTATGACAGGTATATTAGATTCAGTAAATCAACGCACACAATTGGTTGGTCAAAATCGACTAGAGTTATTGTTGTTTAAGCTAATTGGTCGACAACGCTTTGGCATCAATGTTTTCAAAGTGCGCGAAGTTATGCCATGTCCAAGGTTAACGACATTACCAAAACAAGATAAGTATGTTAAAGGCATTGCACATATTCGTGGCCAAACTATTTCTGTTATTGATTTAAGTAAAGCCACTGGTGGCCCTGAAATAGTACAAACGGCAGACAGCTTCGTTATCATTGCAGAATATAACCGTAGTGTGCAGGGCTTTCTTGTTGCTGGTGTTGAACGCATAGTTACTTTGAGCTGGAAAGATATTATGCCACCGCCAGAAGGTACGGGTAAATCAAGCTACCTGACCGCCGTAACTGAAATCGACAATGAAATGGTTTCTATTCTTGATGTTGAAAAAATTCTCAATGAAATTAGCCCTATTTCCACAGAGCTTAGTGAAGGGGTTGCCGATGAAACGGTAGGTGAAGAAATTGGCGACCGCGTTATTATGATCGCAGATGATTCAACCGTAGCACGTAATCAAGTGAAAAGAGCGCTTGAGCCACTTGGTTTGACGATGCTGTTGGCAAAAAATGGCCAAGATGCGCTTGATCAACTTGAAGCCATTACCGAAGGTTGTGAAAATTCAATTACGGAAAAAGTTGCTTTATTGATTTCTGATATTGAAATGCCAGAAATGGATGGTTACACCTTAACGGCAGAAATTAAACAAAATGATAGAATGAGAGATATACCTGTCATTCTTCATACATCACTCAGTGGTGTATTCAATAATGCTATGGTGGAAAAAGTAGGGGCGGAAGACTTTATTCCAAAATTCCATCCTGATGAATTAGCAACTGCTGTTAAGAAGTGGTTAAAGCACGATGAAGTATCTTGATATTTTTAACTATTAACATTTAGGTGGATTATTACTAGTGACAACTAAACAACTCGATGATAAAAGTTATCTCCAGTTTAGAACATTTCTAGAACAGCAGTGCGGTATTGTTTTGGGCGAGAGTAAACAATACTTGGTTAAAAGCCGCTTAGCACCTTTAATGGTAAAGTTTGATGTTGCGTCATTGTCTGACTTAGTGTCGCAAACATTAAACCCGCTTAAGCGGCAATTAAGAGCCGCTGTTATTGACGCAATGACCACTAACGAAACATTATGGTTTCGAGATGAGTATCCTTTTGAATTGTTGAAGAAAAAGCTGTTGCCTGAGTTTAAAGGACAACGTACTCCATTAAAAATATGGTCTGCAGCGAGCTCTTCAGGGCAAGAGCCTTATTCGATAGCAATGGCTATTAATGAGTTTCAGCAAAGCAATCCGGGAGCATTTCCGGGTGGTGTTCAAATTATTGGCACTGATATTTCTAATACCATGCTCGAGCATTGTAAATATGCACACTACGACAGTTTATCGTTATCGCGGGGGTTATCTTTAGAACGCAAACGCCAATTTTTTGAGGCCGGTGATAATGGCATGTTAAAAGTGAAAGATAACATTAAAAAGATGGTCAGTTTTCGACAATTAAACTTACTAAATAGTTATAGTTTAATGGGACGATTTGACTTGGTTTTTTGTCGTAATGTCTTGATTTACTTCTCTCCTGAGCTAAAAACACAAATCATTTCTCAAATTCATAATACTTTAAACAAAGACCGCTACTTGTTTCTCGGTGCATCTGAATCTTTGTCTGGTATTAGTCAAGATTTTAATATGATCCGCTGCAATCCTGGTATCGTTTACCAAAAAAAATAACCCGTCAAATTATCTCTGGCATAAATATTGTATGAGTACCTGCATTCATTTGGAGGTATTTTTATGGCTATTACTTTTGAAAAAGCATTTGGTATACATCCGCAAGGATTACAAGTGCGTGCTCAACGTGCTGAAATCATTGCTGGCAATATTGCTAATGCTGATACACCAGGCTACAAAGCAAAAGGCATGGATTTTAAATCTGCATTAGCTCAGGCTGCCTCCAAACAACAAACAGGTATGACACGCACTAATGAAAAGCATTTTGATGTTCGCATGGAACTCAATAATGGTGTTGGTTATCGCGTGCCAAACCAAGCTGATACCGGTGATGGAAATACTGTAGATGTACAAGTGGAACGGAACTTGTATCTAGAAAACTCTATGGAGTATCAAGCAAGTCTACAATTTCTTGATGGTCGTATCAAAGGCTTGAAAAAAGCAATTAACGGAGGGTAGTGATTATGAGCTTATTTAATGTCTTTTCTATTTCAGGCTCTGGCATGAGCGCACAATCAGTACGGTTGAACACAACGGCAAGTAACATTGCTAATGCTGACAGTGTTAGTAGCAGTGTTGATAAAACTTATCGTGCACGCCATCCAGTTTTTGCCGCAGAGATGCAAAAAGCTGCCGCAGGACAAAAAGAGTCCGTTGGTGTGCAAGTACTCGGTGTTGTAGAAAGTAATAAGCCACTAAACGTTGAATATGCACCAGATCATCCAATGGCTGATGGTGAAGGTTACATTTATAAACCTAATGTTAACGTTATTGAAGAAATGACCAATATGATATCAGCTTCGCGCTCATATCAAACCAACGTGCAATTAGCCGAGTCAGCAAAGAACATGCTGAATAAGACGCTAACACTGGGTAAAAGCTAGTTTAATATAGGAATTTAAAATGGACACAGTATCGGGTTCTAATCCATTAGACAATATTCGTTGGCAGCAAGAAACGACAACGCCTGAAGCGGACGAAAACCGCGGCATGTTAACGCAGGCAGATTTCTTTGCTTTATTGACGCAAGAGCTTTCGCATCAAGACCCAACTAAACCAGTTGAAAATAATGAGATGATCTCTCAAATGACCGCATTCTCAACAACAGATGGTGTCTCAAATCTTAATGACCAATTTACTAGCTTTGCGGCTTCTATGTCGTCTAGCCAAGCATTGCAAGCATCATCATTAGTCGGTCGTAGTGTGTTGGTTGACGATAATGTTTTTGGCATGGAAGAAGGTGAAGAAGTTAAAGGTAAACTCATTACCGACAAACCTGCATCAAACGTTAATATTTACGTTGAGAATGTTGCTGGTGAAATTATCCAAACAGTGCCAGTTGGTAGTGTTAAAGCCGGTGACTTCACCTTTACTTGGGATGGCAATGGTTCTGATGGTGAGCCTGCACCTGAAGGGGCGTATCGTTTTCGCGTTGCCGGACTAGTTGACGGCGAAGCAAATGAATTACAAGCCATGACCTACCGAAAAGTTGACAGTGTCACTTTGGCAGGGTCTGGCGGAAATATATTATTGAATCTTAATGGTGGCAGCTCGATGAAATTATCGGATGTTGTTGAAGTAACACAAGGTTAAATTAACAGAATTTTTTACGAGGTGAATTTATGTCATTTAATATCGCATTAAGCGGTCTAAACGCTGCTCAAAAAGACTTGGATGTTACATCCAACAACATTGCAAATGTAAACACTACAGGCTTTAAAGAGTCTCGTGCAGAATTCGTTGATGTTTACGCGGCTTCGCTATTATCGTCAGGTAAAACTAAAGTAGGTGACGGTGCTTTAACGGCAGACGTTGCTCAACAGTTTTCCCAAGGTAGTATTCAATTTACCAATAATGCACTAGATTTAGCGATCACCGGAAATGGCTTTTTTGCGACGGTACCTGAAATAGGCAGTTCAGAAACATCTTATACACGTGCTGGTCAATTTAAATTAAACCAAGATAACTTCATTGTTAACTCGGGTGGCGGTCACTTATTAGGTTTTCCGGTTAACCCCGATGGAACTTCAGCTTCAGTAAGTTTAAGTACGGCAGAGCCTATTCGAATTCCAACTGCGTCTGGTGCACCTCAGCAATCTTCAGAAGTAGATATTCGTATGAACCTGCCAGCTGGCGATTCATATATTTCTACTGCACCAGATAATTTTGATCCAGAAGATCCTTTAACTTTTAATCATTCTACGTCGATCACTATTTTCGATTCTTTAGGTGATAGTCATATTATGACTTACTACTTTGTCAAAGATAATCCGGCAACTGCACCTAATCAATGGATGATGTTTGCAGCAGTCGATGGCAAGGTAATTGATTTAGCAGAAGATCCTGTTGTGCAAGCAGCAGCGGAGGCCTTAGTGGTAACAGAAACTGCAGCTGCTACGGCAGCACAAGCAACATATGATGCAATAGCATCACCAACGGCTGCAGATTTAGTGACGCTCAATTCAGCGAAAACAGCACTTGCAAATGCAATCGCTGCAACCACGCCAGAAGGTGGTACTGTCAGTGGCGGCTTAGCACCTGGTGGAGTTAAAGGCGCAAGATTAACTTATAATTCTTCTGGTGACTTTATTAGCCAATCACCTTCGCCTGGTAATGGCGGTATTAGAACCGTTGCATTTACTGATCACTTACCTAATGGTGCAGATCCGACGCAAACGGTTCAAATAGATTTTAATTTAGATCCTTTAGCGCCAAACCCAAATGAACCGACACAATTTGCGTCTAACTTTGAAGTTACATCATTACAACAAGATGGCTTAGCAGTAGGCCGATTAACCGGTATCGATATTGGTATCGATGGTTTAGTGCGAGCAACTTATAGTAATGGTACGTCAGAACCATTGTCTCGAATTGCGATGGTAAACTTTGCCAACGAACAAGGTTTAACCCAAGTGGGCGGAACTAGTTGGAAAGAAAGCATAACCTCAGGTGAAGCATTAGCTGGTGAAGGGGGATCAGGAACATTTGGTACTATAAATTCATCTGCCCTAGAGCAATCTAATGTTAATTTGACATCAGAATTGATTGACTTAATTTCAGCGCAACGAAACTTCCAAGCTAACTCAAGAGCATTAGAAGTTGATAACCAATTAAATCAAACCATACTGCAAATTCGTTAATTTTTAATTAAAATCAACGTAATAAAAGCCAAGTAATCATTATATTTTACTTGGCTTTTTTATATTTCTTCATTCTCGAATTTTCTAAACCTCTCCTGGAAAAAATTACTATTTATTGGCATTTTAATTGCATTATCTCCATTAATTGAAATTATATTGAGTGGAATAGATTATGGATAAGATGCTGTATATCGCTATGAGTGGTGCAAAGCAAAACATGCATGCCTTATCAGTAACGGCCAATAATCTTGCAAATGCTAAAACTACTGGCTTTAAAGCCGATTTAGCTAACGCTAGATCAATGCAAGCTTTTGGTGAAGGTCTGCCAACTCGTGTATTTTCTATGACCGAAAGGGCAGGCCAAAACTTTGACAGTGGTGCTTTACTTGCTACTGAGCGTGATCTTGATATTGCTATTCAAGGGCAAGGCTGGTTAACCGTTCAAACTAAAGATGGTAGTGAAGCTTATACCCGCAACGGTCAATTAAAGTTAAATGAAAACGGTGCTTTAGAAACATCAAGTGGTGACTTAGTTATTGGTGACACTGGACCTATTTTCTTACCGTTGCCAGTTAATAGCATCGATATTTCTGCTGACGGAACTATTATGGTTCAACCTGAAGGCGCTCCTAGTTCAGCTCAAGAAGAAGTAGGGCGGATGAAACTTGTTAACCCTGACAATCGCTTTCTAGAAAAAGGCAATGACGGCTTGTTTCGTCGTAAAGATGGCAATAATGAACCGGCTGATGTCACGGTAAAAGTGGGCAGTGGCGCAATAGAGTCAAGTAACGTCAACCCCATCAGTGAAATGACCGATATGATCGCACTGCAACGTCAGTTTGAAATGCAGTTAAAAATGATGAAAACCGCAGAAGAAATTGACTCAAGCGCTTCTTCATTATTACGCGCATTTTAAATAAATTATCTCGAGGTGATGTATGAACCCAGCATTATGGATCAGTAAAACAGGCTTAGACGCACAAACAAAAGAGATTGCGGTTATTTCTAATAACCTGGCAAATGCCAGCACCATCGGCTTTAAGAAAAGCCGTGCAGTATTTGAAGATTTACTTTATCAAAATATCAATCAACCGGGTGGTCGTTCAGCACAAGACACTGAAATGCCGTCTGGCTTAATGTTGGGCGCTGGTACTAAGGTCGTTGCAACACAAAAAATTCATACCCAAGGTGATATGTTAAATACTGATAATGCATTGGATTTAATGATACAAGGTGAAGGATTATTTGAAATTTTAATGCCTGATGGTTCTTCTGCTTATTCTCGTAATGGTCAATTTACCATGGACGATGAAGGCAACATAGTAACACCAGGTGCTGGTTATTTATTACAACCACAAGTAACCGTACCAGAGGACGCTTTAAGTATTATTGTTTCACAAGACGGTGAAGTTTCTGTGACGTTACAAGGGCAAGCTGAGCCTGCGGTAGTCGGTCAAATTAACACGGTAAATTTTGTTAACCCAACAGGGTTAGAACCAATTGGACAAAACTTATATGTTGAAACCGCGGTTAGTGGCACACCACAAGAGGGTGTACCAGGTTTAGAAGGTTACGGCATGATAGTGCAGGGCGCGTTAGAAACTTCCAATGTAAATACTACTGAAGAGTTAGTTAACTTAATAGAAAGTCAGCGTGTATATGAAATGAACTCAAAAGTTATTTCTGCAGTTGATGAAATGCTTAGCTACATTAATCAGCAGTTATAGTTTTTAGGGGGCAATATGAACGCTAAACCAACATCATTGAAATCGACACTTTTGACTATAAGCATTGTTGCGCTATTAGCTAGCGGCTGTGCCAGCACCGATCAAGCGAAAACGTTACCTGATGATCCTGATTTTGCACCCATTTTACCTGAAATGGAAGATGAGCCATTAGTACCTACAGGTTCACTTTTTAAATTGAATTACGTTAATAATATTTATTCTGATTCTAAAGCCCACCGTGTTGGCGATATTATTTCGGTTATTTTGAGTGAAAGTACGCAAGCCCAGAAAAATGCTAAAACGGAAATGAAAAAAGAAAACAGCGCTACGCTTAGCCCAATTACTGGCTTTGGTGGCGTTCCTGTGAACTTTAAAGATAAAGCCATTCAATTTGGTTATGACCAGGAGTCTGACTTTAAAGGTGACTCAAAAGCAAACCAAGGTAATAGCTTGTCAGGTAATATTTCTGTGCATGTTTTAAGAGTTTTACCCAATGGTAATTTAATGATCCGCGGTGAAAAGTGGATGTCACTAAATAATGGTGATGAATATATTCGCTTAACCGGTGTCATTCGCCCGCAAGATATTAATTCAAATAACACTGTTACTTCGAGCAAAGTCGCTAACGCTCGTATTCAATATGCTGGTACAGGTACTTTTGCCGATGTACAAGAGCAAGGTTGGTTGTCGTCGTTTTTCAGCAGTTCATGGTGGCCTCTTTAGAGGGAAATATGATGAAAAAAATATTATCTAATATGCTATTCATTAGCTTACTGGTACTTACTACCCAAGCTAATGCCCAAAGAATAAAAGATTTAGCCGATGTTGCCGGTGTTCGCAGTAACCAATTAATCGGTTACGGTTTAGTTGTCGGTTTACCCGGTACCGGTGAGCAAAGTCCATTTACTGAACAAAGTTTTAAAACTATGTTAAGTAACTTTGGTATAACTATGCCAAGTAATTTAAAACCGAAAATTAAGAATGTTGCGGCTGTTGCCGTACATGCTGAATTACCTGCTTTTTCAAAGCCGGGGCAAAAAATTGATGTCACGGTATCCTCAATGGGAAGTGCGCAAAGTTTACGTGGTGGAACATTAATACAAACAATTTTAATGGGGCTTGATGGCAATGCCTATGCCGTAGCTCAGGGGAGTTTAGTTGTCGGTGGCTTAGGTGCTGAAGGGTTAGATGGTTCAAAAGTACTTGTTAATACACCTACCGTTGGCCGAATTGCTAATGGTGCTATGGTTGAGCGTGAAGTGCTTTCACCATTTACCTCTGGCGACTTTATTACCTTTAACCTGCACAATGCTGACTTTACCACCGCAAAGCGTTTATCTGACACTATTAACAACTTAATTTCAGGCTCTGCGCGTGCGGTTGATGCCGCTTCGGTAAGGGTAACAGCACCAAGAGATGCCGCAGACCGAGTTAGCTTTTTAGCAACGTTAGAAAACTTAGAGTTTGAACCTGGAACACCATCAGCAAAGATTATTGTTAACTCCCGCACGGGCACTATTGTTATTGGTGCCGATGTACGATTGCTGCCAGCGGCGATTACCCACGGTGGTATAACCGTGACGATAAATGAAATAGAAAATGTTTCTCAACCGAATGCTTTTGCTGAAGGTGAAACGGTAACGACTAATCAATCAATTATCGACGTTAATCAAGATGACTCAAGAATGTTTGTTTTTGATCCCGGCATTACCTTAGATACGTTAGTTCGTGCTATTAACCAAGTTGGTGCCGGCCCTGGTGATGTAATGGCTATTTTAGAAGCTTTAGATCAAGCTGGCGCGTTACGAGGAAATTTGATCATTATCTAATGATTAAGGTAAGGCTAAATTATGACAACACGTATTGCTGATGCACAAAACTTTTTAGATGTTAATGGCTTAAACTCAATTCGCCAAGACGCTAAATCAGGTGATAAAGCCAGTAAGGAAGCAGCGCTAGATCAAGCTGCTAAGCAATTCGAGTCAATTTTTATGCAAATGTTGATGAAGAGCATGCGAAAAGCGCAAGATGTTTTGGCATCAGATAGCCCTTTCAATTCCGAATCGACTAAATTCTATCGTGATATGCACGATCAACAAATGTCGCTTGAAATGTCGAATAATGGCTCGCTTGGCCTTTCTGAATTAATTGTTCGCCAATTGGGTGGTGATGATAACTTTAAACCTCATACTATTTTGCGCTCAGACGGGAACCTTGATAGCCGCGGTAGTGTGCGAATTACTCAATCAGCTTTATTAACGAATCGAAATCTAGTCAATGATCCGACAGCAAAACAAGATCCTGAAAAAGATCGTCAAACAAATGGCTCTGCAGCAGCCCAGATGGCAAGCCTATTACAAAGCCCGACCTTTGAGCAGCCTAAAGATTTTGTTAGTGCGCTAACGGCAGATGCCAAACGCGTGCAAGACAAAATAAAAGTGCCATTTGAAGTGGTTATCGCGCAAGCAGCACTAGAAACAGGTTGGGGCCAGAAAATTATCAAAACTGATTCTGGTGAGAGTTCTAATAACTTATTTAACATTAAAGCCGACAGCCGTTGGGCTGGCGATAAAACACATAAAGAAACTTTAGAGTTTGAAAATGGCGCTATGGTGAAAAAGCGTGAACCATTTAGGGTCTACGATACTATTGGCGAAAGTGTTAATGACTACCTTGATTTACTCACCGGAAGTGAACGTTATCAAGGTGCATTAGAAAAAGCGGAAAATGTGGAACAATTTCTGCATGGTATACAAGGTGCTGGTTACGCAACCGACCCTGATTATGCCAAAAAGATAATGGCAACTCTTCGGACTGTAACGAGCTTATTAAATAAATAAGTTTACCGATAATTTCACTGTTGAAATTGGGGTTACTGTAGGAGTTTAGGTCATGTCGATTAATCTGTATCAAACTGGTGTTAGCGGCTTATTATCCGCGCAACAACAGTTAGGGACTACAGGGCATAACATTGCTAACGTCAATACCGAAGGTTATACCCGCCAACGTGCTGAACAAAATGCCGCTGTAGGAAATTTTAATGGTGGCAACTTCATTGGCTCAGGTACCTATGTTCAAGACATTACACGTATCTATGATCAATTCTCCTATAAAGAGCAGTTAACCAATCAAAGCAGTTTGGGAAATGCTAGTTCCATCAGTCTAGACCTCAATCAACTTAACCAAGTAATGTCAACGTCAAGTGAAGCGATTGGTGGCTCTATTGACCGATTCTATCAAGCAGTAAACGGCATAGCTGATAATCCAAGTGATATTGGTTTGCGTAATATTGCGCTGAGCCAAGCCAGCGTTTTAGCCAATGATTTTAATAATTTAAACGATAACTTAGACCAACTTGAAAAATCCACCAACGGTGAGATAGAACAAATAGCCAATAAAATTTCACAAATCTCGCTTGAATTGGCAAAGATGAATGAACAAATCTTACAAAATAGAGATTTAACACAAGCAGGGCAACCGAATGACCTGCTTGATAAGCGCGATCAACTTATTACCGAATTAGGCGAATATACCTCAGTAAATACCGTGCAAGATGCCAATGGCGTTATGACGGTAATGATTGGCAGCGGTACGACATTAGTTGCCGGCATTACACCATTAACGGTTGGTGTGGTAGCAGGTGATCCTGACCCAAAACAAACACAACTAAAGTTAATTGGTCCTAATAGCACCGTGGCATTAAATGGCTCGAAAATGGGCGGCGCGCTCGCGGCCAAACTTGAATATCGTGATGAGCATGTCACAAAAGCACGTAGTGAATTAAATCGTTTATCGATGGCTGTTTCAGATACCTTAAATCAAGCACAGTCACAAGGGCTTGATTTAAATGGTAAGCAAGGCTTAGACATTTTTACTGATATTAATACCTCGGCACTAGAAAGTTCACGTGTACTACCATCATCAAAAAACACAGGCACGGTTCAGGCTGGCGTAACAATAACTGATGTTTCACTCGTACCAACAAATGAGTTCTCAATAAAATATGATGGTACAGATTACATCATGACCAATGAGCTTGATGGCACAGAAACTACCTTAGTGGAGTCATCACCTGGCAGTGGCGTTTACTCAACAGGTTTTGGTTTTGACTTTACCGTAAATTCTGGTGCAGCAGCTACAGACGATACATTTAAAATTCGTCCAACAGAAAATAGCGCATCACTAATGCAGGTTACGCTTACTGATCCAAAAGGTATTGCAGCAAGTTCAGCTATTGGGGTTTCGGCCGACGATAATAACATTAGTAATGGCTCTGTAAGTATTGCCAACGTTACTGACCCTGAAATTGCTAGATCTTTTACAGACGGAACTAACGCCAACTTAACCGTTGATGTTTACGAAAACCCATTAACACCAGGTACGTTTGATTACCGAGTTTATGACGCGGCGAATCCTCCGCCTGCAGCTACATTAGCTAGCGGTAGTTTTGCCGCAGGCGCATCAGCCGTTATTGATATGCCTCCATCTCCTGCTGCTTCGGCATTTCAAATTGAAATTGGTGGCTTGCCAACAGGTCAAGGTGCTTTAGCTCGTGAGAAATTTACTATTTCAGATGCATTTGGCTCTGGTAATGGCACGAACTCTTCATTTATGGCATCAACGCAAGAACAGCAAATTCTTGGCGGCGGTAAGCAAACATTTAGTCAAGCATTAGCCAACGCGACAGCTGAAGTGGGCTCGAATGCTAGTTCCGCTGAGGTTGTTGCGGATACGGCGCAAGCTTTGTTTACTCAAGCGTTTAATCGCAATCAATCAAAGTCAGGTGTGAATCTAGATGAAGAAGCAGCAAACCTGTTGAAATATCAACAAGCATATCAAGCATCGTCACAGATCATTTCCGTGGCAAACACCATTTTCGATACCTTATTATCTGTTGCTAGATAGGAGTAATTATGCGGGTTTCTACAGCACAATTTTACATTCAAAATGGCTTGCAGCTGTCTAATAAGCAAGCTGGTGTTAATGAACAGGTAAATTATATTTCGAGTGGTAAACGTGTAATTACTGCTAAAGATGATGCTGTCGCTTATGGCACATTAGCGGGTTATAAAAATGACCTTGCTAATATTGAAAAATATCAGCGCAATATTACCCAAGCAGAAAACCACAACACCATGGTTGATACGTCATTGGCGAATGCCGAAGGTATCATGAATGAGCTGAAAGATTTAATGCTACAAGCGAATAATGGTGTGCGATCAGATGATGATCTTAAGTCAATAGCACAGCAAGCAGAACACAGTTTGCAACAGATATTAGACATTGCTAATACCCAAGATGAATCTGGAAGTTATGTGTTTTCTGGCTACCAAACTGATGATGCGCCATTTGTTTTGCAGACGGATAATTCAGTAAATTATCGTGGTGATGATGGTGTTAGAGAACTACAAATAGCAAAAAATGTTTCCATTGCAACCAACCAAAGTGGTGAGCAAGTTTTTCAGAGTGTACCAAATGCACTTGGTGATTTTTCAGCATCATATGCTCAAAATACATCCGGAGTCGGTGTTGAAAGCGCCATTATCTCCGATAGAAGTGTATATGACAGCACTAGGGCTGACTTTACATTTGAATTTACCAGCCCTACAGATTTAACCATTACTGACGGCGCTGGTACCGTAACGAATGTTACTGGCTATGTGCCGGGTGAACCGATTGTTGCCATTCCTGGAATGGAAGTAAAACTAAGCGGCAATCCATTGCCGGGAGATAAATTTACTCTTACTCCAGATCAAGATATTAGTGTGTTCGAAACATTAAAATCGGCAATTGATTGGATTACTAATAAAACCGCTGGAGATGGTGACCCTCAAGTACAAGTTGATTTTGATGAGATATTAGATCAGTTAGGCGATTCAATGAATCACTTAACTTCTCGTCGAGCGCAAGCCGGCATTAACCTACAGGTTATTGACCGTCAAAAAAGTAACCATTTAGATAGCGAACTGTATCTGACCTCAGGCCGTTCTTCGATTGAAGATTTAGACTTCGCTAAAGCTATTTCAAGCTTTGAACAGTCAAAAGTAGCGTTACAAGCGGCTCAACAAACATTTACGCAAGTTCAAGGGTTATCATTATTTAATTATCTGCGTTAAACACTTTGGTACACAACTTGCTTTTATCTAAATGCGTTACAAATAATTGCCACCAGCATAAAGCAATAAAATTGTCAGTGTTGGTGAAATAAAGCTCCATTTTAATAGAGCTACTTTAAACAGAACAGAGGCTTCAGTTAGTTTTCTATAATGTAAATAAAGACATTTATAATAATTAACTAATAGCAAGCTTCTAATAACAAAGCGTTAACGTCCGGTTTATGGGCAACGCTACAACTAAACATAAACAGACGTTAACAGCAGTTAACACATTAGGAGTTTTATTATGGCTTTGTCAGTAAATACCAATATATCATCATTAAATGCTCAACGTAATTTAACGAAATCAGGTGAAGGGCTCGCTACTTCGATGCAGCGCTTGTCATCTGGTATGCGTATTAACAGCGCAAAAGATGATGCAGCTGGTTTGCAAATATCTAATCGCTTAACGTCACAAATTTCTGGTTTAGGTGTTGCTCAACGTAATGCTAATGACGGTATTTCAATGGCGCAAACTGCTGAAGGTGCGATGCAAGAATCAACTAACATTTTGCAACGTATGCGTGAACTGTCATTACAATCAGCTAACGGTTCAAATTCTTCAGAAGATCGTGCAGCACTACATAAAGAAGTGGCTGCACTACAGACAGAATTAACCCGAATTGCAGAAACGACTTCCTTTGGTGGACAAAACCTATTAGACGGTACTTTTGGCACTAAAGCCTTTCAGGTTGGTTCAAATTCAGGCGAAACAATTTCAGTTGGTCTAAAAGATATCAGTGCAGACCAACTTGGTACTACATCTACCAATGCTATTTCTGCCGGTGCAGTTACAGCCGCACAGCTTTCTACAGCTGAGATTGGTAATGGTGGCACCATGTCTATTTCATATACAACCAGTACAGGTGCGACAGCAAAAACGATTGAAGTTGATATGAGCGCAGTAACAGCAACTGGCGCTACAACCGATATGGATTCAATGGATTCGGCATTGAATGCAGCATTAAACGGTATAGGTGTTAAATCAGTTGGTGGTGTACTTTCCGGTTCTATGGTTACTTCTACAGCAGGGTTAACGATTAACTTAACCGATACCGCAGGAGCAGCTACAACGGGTACCGCAGGTGCCTCTGTAACTGCAGCGGCAATAACTCATGTAGATGACATTGATATTTCTGACCAAATTGGCTCTAGTTCTGCGGTTGCAATAATAGATAACGCATTAGCTGAAATAAGTGATAGTCGAGCAAACTTAGGTGCAATTCAAAACAGATTTAGTCATACGATAAACAATTTAGCGAATGTTCAAGAGAATGTGTCTGCATCTCGTAGTCGAATTCAAGATACGGATTTTGCAATGGAGACCGCGCATATGACTAAGAATCAGATATTGCAACAAGCAGGTACCTCTATTTTATCTCAAGCCAACCAAGTCCCTCAAGCGGCATTAAGCCTACTAGGTTAGTTTTAGACAAAAATAAACTCAAAAATGTAAAAGGCTGAATAATTTATTATTCAGCCTTTTTTCGTTAATAATCAATATTGATAGCTTATAATCGTATATCTCTTGGTAGCCACATCGTATTAAAATATAAGAGTATTGTTACGCTTTCTGCGCCGAAGTAATGCCTAATGTCCTTGTGATAAGGGGTGAAACTTGCTCGTTACAGGAAAGATAAATCAAAGATAATTTTATTTTTATTAATATTTCTTAAAAAAAGATTAAAGTTAATTTTTATGCTGCCGTTAAGGTGTGTAGAACGGGGACTTGATGCATTACTGATAGTTCCAAATTTAATAACTAATTAACGCATTACATCTTTGTAAGCAGGAGTTTTAATATGGCTTTATCAGTAAATACCAATATATCATCACTAAATGCCCAACGTAACTTAACAAAATCAGGCGAAGGGCTTGCTACATCAATGCAACGTTTATCATCAGGTATGCGTATCAATAGTGCAAAAGATGATGCAGCTGGCTTACAAATATCAGACCGTTTAACTTCACAAATCAGTGGTTTAGGTGTTGCTCAACGTAACGCTAACGACGGTATTTCTATGGCACAAACAGCTGAAGGCGCGATGCAAGAGTCTACTAATATTTTGCAACGTATGCGTGAATTGTCATTACAATCAGCTAACGGTTCAAACTCTGATGAAGATCGCGGCGCTCTGCAAAAAGAGATTGGCGCATTGCAAACTGAATTAACAAGAATTGCAGAAACAACTTCTTTTGGTGGTCAAAGCTTATTAGATGGCAGCTTTGGTACAAAAGCCTTTCAGGTTGGTTCAAATTCAGGCGAAACAATTTCAGTTGGCTTAAAAGATATTAGTGCAGATAAAATTGGCGATACAGATACCCATGCAATTTCTGCAGGTGCTGTAACGGCAGCAGAACTTTCTACAAATGAGATTGGTAACGGTGGCAGTATGTCTATCTCATATGTATCAAGTACTGGTGCTACCGCACAAACAATTGAAGTTGATATGAGTGCAGTAACTGCAGCTGGTGCAACAACTGATATGGACAGCTTTGATTCTGCTATGAATGCTGCACTTAACGGCCTTGGTGTTAAATCTGTTGGTGGAGCACTTTCGGGTTCAATGGTTAGTTCTACAGCTGCTTTAACGCTTAATTTGACAAATACTGCTGGCACTACGACAGCAGCGGCAGCAGGTGGTGTTTCTGTTTCAGCAGCAGTTACCAATCAAGTAGATGATATTGATATTTCTGACCAAGTAGGCTCTAGTGCCGCGGTTAGAACCATCGATAATGCATTAGCTGAAATCAATGAAAGTCGAGCTAACTTAGGTGCGATTCAAAACCGATTTGGCCATACCATCAATAACTTAGCAAATGTTCAAGAAAACGTATCTGCATCACGTAGCCGAATTCAAGATACAGATTTTGCTTCTGAAACAGCGATGATGACGAAGAACCAGATATTACAACAAGCAGGTACATCTATTCTTGCTCAGTCTAATCAATTACCTCAAGCAGCTTTAAGCTTAATTTAATAGCAATTAGGTAATCGATTAATATCGATAAGTAAGAAAGGAAGGGGTGATAACACGCTTTCCTTTTTTGCGTTAAAATTAGACTTAAGTTCTTATTTAATTTTAAACTAATTGAGGGGTCGATCATGAGTGTAGAATTAACAGCAGGAGCAATTGATACTTTGCCGGCAAAGCTCCCAAACGGTCAGGGAAATGATCATCGAGCGATAAGCAAGCCTGCTAATAGCCAAGCGAAAATAGAAAGTGAGTTAATCAAAACCAAAGGGAAGATCGACCTAGATAGTGTCGATAAAGTTGGGAAAAATGAAGTTCAAGATGAAGATAGAGTTATGTCTAGACCTCAGCTTGAAAAAGTGGCTGAACAATTGCATGAATTTATAGGGCAAATGAATCGTGGTTTGGAGTTTTCTGTTGATAAGGATTCTGGACGCGATGTGATTAAAGTACTAGATAAAACTTCAGGTGAGCTGATTAAGCAATACCCTACTGAAGAAGTATTATCTTTGGTGGCAAAACTTTCAGAGGCAACAGGTAACTTTGTTGACTCAAAAGTTTAACTATACTTAAATTAAGTTTGTTGAAGGCATCAATTTTCATTACAAAGTAACTGAGTATTATTATGATAACATTTCAAGGGTTAGGCTCTGGCGTACAAGTTGGTGAAATTGTTGACGCGATAGTTAATGCGGAAAAAGTACCATTTGAATCGCGTATGAATCAGCAAGCAGCCCTTATTAATGCTGATATTTCGGCTATTGGTTCGCTCAAGTCTGCTTTAGAAAAAGTACAAGAATCTATTACTAATTTGGCTGATGCCGATAAATATCAACAGCGTACCACAAGTGAAGATGACGATTTCATTTCATTAAAGTCAAGCAGCGATGCTAGTGTTGGATCTTACTCGGTTAAAGTTGATGCGCTTGCCGCTTCCCATAAGTTACTCTCTACAGGTATTGACAGTGAAGAAGCCGTTGGTGAAGGTACTTTAAGTGTTAGCTCAGGAACTAATAATTTTGATGTGGTTGTTTCTGATACTGCTACGTTAAGCGATATTAGAGATTCTATTAATGATGCCGAAGACAATGATTCAGTCATTGCAACTATCATTACTGACGACAATGGCCAACATCTTGTATTGAGTAGTAAAGAAACTGGTACTGATAACGAAATTAAAATAGTTGTTGATGATGCAGATTCAAACGATTTAGACACATCAGGTTTGTCTAGACTAGCTTATGACCCCGACATCTCTTCTCCCACTTATGCCGTAAATTTGACAGAAGTTAATGCTGCAGCCGATGCACAAATTACTATCGACGGTACATTAGTGGTAACGAACAGTACAAACGAATTTAAAAATGTTATAGATGGTATCGATATTACAGCTAAGAAAGCACAAGGTATTGATGACGATTTGAGCCTGCTTAAAGTCAGTGAAGATAATAGTAATATTGAAGAAATGTTAAGTACCTTTGTTACTGCATATAATGAACTTGTCGATTTAAATGAGAACTATAGTAAAGTGGGCGATGGTAATAGTGGGGTTTTATCTGGAGACTCGTTATTACGTGGTGTTATGTCAAAAATTCGAAATGAACTCAGTTCAAATTTTGATTTCGGCAACGACGGTGAGTCATCACTTGCCCAACTTGGTATAGAAACTGACCGATACGGAAAATTGAGCCTTGATAGCACTAAGCTAAATGATGCTATTGTAGAAAATGTAGATAATGTGCAAAGCTTCTTTACAGGCTCAGATGATAAACTTGGCTTTGCTGGTCAGGTAGATGAATTATTAAAATTTTACACTGAATCTGATGGGCTAATTCAAGGGCGCATAGACAGTAAAGGTACGCAGCTATCTCGAATTGATGATGATAGAGCTAGCTTTTCGAGAAAGATGGATGCATTAGAAGCTCGATTATCCACCCAATATAATAGTATGGATTTACTGGTAGCAAACCTAAATTCAACTAGTTCTTATCTTACTGCGCAACTAGATAATATGCCGGGCGTTGTTAGATCTTAATCTTTGATATATGGCGCAGTATTTGCTGTATCATAGTGAATGTTTCTATTCATTAGATAAAGGCGCCAAAAATATAACATGTTTGATACCAAGTTGTAGCCTCTAGAAAACTCATTGAAACAGCACTTCTTCCTATTTTTTATTTCTTGGAGCAACAATGTTGGATACCTCGCCTTTTACCTTAGAAAAAATGATTTTAACGGCAACTCTGCAAGCCAACCTTGATACCTTAAAGGTATATGTTCCTGTACTTTACCAGCAATTCAAAGATTACACTCCGGAGAATACCTGGGTAGTCATTGATGAGAGCGGTAATCCAAATTTATTCAATAATAATAAGCACGTATATGAAAAGCCTGTGCGAGAATTTTGTCGTGAGCAAGTAGCACAGTTTATTGAAAAGCCGGAAGTTTATGGGGTCGATATACCTATTGAGGCAGAACATGTTGCACGTTGGGAGCATACCCGAGTATTAAGTGAAATTAGTGAAAAAAGAAAAGCAGAAAACCCGATAAGGTATCGGCATTACATGAACGAAGAAAGACTCGATTTATTATTCATGTTAGGTGCTGGTTTAGGTTTTCAGTTAGAAGAGCTTTTTAAACAGAAAAAAATCCAAAATTTATTGTTATGCGAACCTTCTCGCGATGTTTTTTATGCAATGCTGCATTGTTTAGAGCTCAAGCCAATTATTGAAAGTTGTAAAGCTTTAGGGGGTACTGTTTCCTTTACTGTAGGTGGTGGTGCTCAAGATCCTGTAAGTGCAATAAGTCAGTTTTTTCAAATTAATGGTCATAGCCATATTGCACGTTTTTATGCTTTTAAACACTATGACAGTGTCACTAATGACGAAACGATTGAGCAGTTGAAGCAGCTAGGTTATCGCTTGTTATTTGGTTGGGGGTTTATGGAAGATGAAATTATAGGGCTAAAGCATACTTTACTAAACCTCCAATCAGGCTATCAAGTTTGTAAGACAAGAAATGAGTTTATAAATAACAACCCTCAACAGCCTGTTTTTATTGCTGCTAATGGTCCGTCGCTTGATTACTCTATGGATTTTTTACGAGAAAACCAAGATAAAATTATTATCATAAGTTGTGGTACAACGTTAAAGGCATTGTTGAAAAATAACATAACCCCTGATATTCATGTTGAAATGGAGCGTACCAAGTACCTTATAGAATACATAGAAGTTATTGAAAAACAGCAGGAACAATCTTCAGTTAAATTAAAAGATATACAGCTTGTTGCTTTGAATACGGTCCACCCTGGAATATTAGCTAAATTTAAATCACCGCTGCTTCTTGTTAAAAATGCAGATGTTGGTGGCGTGTTCCTCCAATCACTCGACAAACATGGTTTATACGCAATAACACAGTACCCTAATCCTACCTGTGTAAATGCAGCTATGGAATTAGTGACACTGTTAGATTTTAAAGAAGTATTTTTAGTAGGCACAGACTTTGGTTACGTATCTAAGGAGCAGCATCACTCTAAAGATAGTGTTTATTACGATAGTGATTATGAGTCTAAAGAAACGGTCGATGCACAAATGACTGATGATTTATCACGTAAAGGTAATTTTAGGGAGTCTGTTCATACCAATGCTATATTTGACTCGACAAGAATTAATTTAGAATTTTTATTATCAAAAAATCGAGACGTTAATGTTTACAATACGGCCGATGGCATTGGTATTCAGCTGACAGAGCCAACAAGAATAGAGAATATCGAACTATTAGAAACGCTAGACAATAAGCAAAGTTTTTTAAAAGACTTACTCTGTAATGCATTTGGCAATGAACAATTAGGGGCGGGCAATATTGTCCGGGCGATGCAGCAAAACTCTCATGTACTTAAAGTTACGTTAGAACAATTTATTTTAAAAATGGATAAAAAAGTAAATTCTAGGGAAGAGCTTGCTGATATATTCTCTGAGCAATATAAGTTGTTAAGAGAGCTTTATAAGCGTGAGGAATATCAATTTAACTATTGGCTTATTCAAGGCACATTTAGGTATTATCAATCTATGATTATGAGTCATAGTTACTTCTATGGCGATTTAAGTGCCCGTAATGATTTTATGAATTATTGTATAAATGAGTTTAAGGACCATTTGAACTTTTTATATCAAGATTTTACAACTACCTGTAATAGCGATTTAAAAAGTACAATTTGATAATCCCTAATTAAAAAATCTAGATTAGTTGAGCTAAAAATGATTAATAAATAGCATTTTTAGCATAACGTAATAGGAAAATGTGAGTTAATTATTAATAGTGATCTTTACAATAAAATATCTTTCGTTTTAGCTTTACCAACTAAGAAATAATTATTTTAGGTAATAGGCTTAATTGTTGCTCAAAAAGGCATACCTTGATAAGGTCACACGGCTTACCATTAAATATGTGGTGATCAGTTAATATGCAGTCTTCAATGTAACCTGAATTGATAAAAGCAAAAGTGCTGCCTTTATTAGGTCGATAAGCACCAGCAGATAATTTTCTTAATTTTAATGTTTCAATGCTATAACGACTAATTAACTGAATAGCTTGCTTCGCAATACCTTTACCCCAAGAGTCTTTATCACCTATAAATAGGCTTACTTCACCAACACTATGAATGTTATTGATAGAACCAATTTTAATGTTACCTATATGTTGGTCATTGCCCTTTAAACGTATGGTAAATAAATGCTCGTTCGGATTCACGATAACATCACGAATAAAGTTAATTACTGTTGATAAGTTTTGGTCTTGAAATCGAGTTTCTAAATATTGGTTAACAAGTGGATCGTTAAGCCAGTTTACATATTGCTCACTCGCGTCTTGTTCACTAATACTCTGTAGATATATTGTCGGTAATTGTCGGCTAGTTATATTCATCTAATTTTATTTCTTTATAATTTTCTAGGTTAGCTCTCTAATATTCTTTCAATATGGAAAGCTTCTGCTTTTTTAAAGCCATAACTGGCACCTCTTAATATTGCTTGTGCTTCAATACAAGCGAGACTGCGGCTATGAGGGAAAGGACGAAGCTCTTCATGGTAACACTGCAATGCTTGATATTTTTTATTCCAAAAATCATCTATGTTTACAATGTATTGTGGAATGAAATTAGGCTGTGATGGTGAATTCCACTCTGTACTAGAAAGCACTTCAAATGAATATATCTTTTTTACACTGCTTCCTTTTATTGGTCTGCAAGCTGTCATTACCGCTTGATGGGTAATTTGATGGTCAATGTTTAAGTCATGAGCGAAGTGTGTATAGATTATGTTAGGTAAAACTTTATTAATAACTCTTTCTATAGTTTTTATTATGCCTAATAAAGGTACTGAATCCATTTGGTTATCAGGAAAGTCAAAGCATTGGTAGTCTTTAACACCCAATACAGTCATAGCTTGTTCTAAGGCTGATGCACGCATGATAGTATCACCGTCAGAGTTGCTGTCTCTTGCACCCACACCGTTGGTCATGAAGATCACATCAACGTTATCTCCTTGAGCAATATGTTTTGCAATAGTGCCAGCACAACCTAGTGATTCGTCATCCGCGTGGGCAGCAATAACTAAAACTGAATTCATATTTATTTAACTCTTATATTTACTACATCTGAAATTAACTTCGCAGTTCTCGATACTAATAATCCGTTAGTCTTAATAAAACTTTTTGTTAACTCAATTTTATTTCCTTGTAAGTCAGTGATAAAGCCATTTAACTCGCCCATTATGACAATGACTGGTGCTATATCCCAATCTCTTATCACAACGTCTTTTGCAAATAGATCAGCTGTGCCGTCAGCAACCATACATGACTTTAATCCTAGAGAGCCGCATTCAATGTAGTTATCTACTGGAAGTTGCTCAACAATAGTTTTAGCGATCCTTTGAGGGGCTGGATAATTATCAATTAAATTAATACGATTACTTTTTATTGTATTTGTTAATTTTATACCATTAAGAAATGCTCCTTTATTCTTTATGGCACTCCATAATTTGGCTAGCACAGGGGCATAAACAACCCCATAGAGAGGAATATCATACTCAATATAGGCCGCTTGCGTAACGAAACCATCGAAACCATCATACCAGCTAGCAGTTCCATCAATAGGATCAATTAACCAATATTTTTCAGGACGATTTTCATCTTCAATGACTTCTTCTTCAGAGAGTATAGGGATATCACCAAATAGGTCATGAATCAAATTAATGATAAGTACATGTGCTTTTTTATCGGCAACAGTTTTAAATTCTTTTGGCTCTAAAACCTTTCTTAGTTTTTCGTCACTTCGCCAATCGGCAATTTTATTTCCGATTTTTTTAAATTGATGTTCAAAATTAGATAAAGTGGTTTCGTTTAATATCATTGATTTATAAGCTTAGTTATTGCCGTAAAGAGAGTTGAATTTGGCATCGCATTTAACTTTTTTAGTTTGTTCAAATTAAATTTAAATTCAGGGTGCGTAATTGAATAGTCAATTTCAATATCTTCTATATCGTTATAAATATCGATAAGTTTATTAATAGAGTATGTTTCATCATAACCGATATTTATCGCATCAAAGCCACTGAAAGCATAGTTGTTTACAATTTTTATAATACTATAAGCAGCATCTTTTACATCCATAGCAGCCCACAACGTAGGTTTTTCAGGTAGTACCGGTGCAGTAGATTGCAATAGATGTTGTATATTATTATGTATGAGGCCGCTGCAACGTTTTTTACCAAATAACCCAGGGATACGTAATGCAAGTGAATCTCGTTTATATGCTTTAAGAAGTTCTTCGCCTTGATATTTACTTGAAGCATAGGCTGATTGTGGGTTTGGTTGTTGTGACTCCTCTCTGATCACTTCTGATGAAGGTCCATAAACTGTCATAGAGGAAATATAAATAATAGGACAGCTCGTTACTTCTAATATGTTTTTTAACATAACGCTATTATTCTTTGATAGCGCTCTATCGTTATATTCAACTAATGATTCTGGAACAAATGCCGCGCAGTGGATAATTAGTTTTGCTGGTACAGCATCAAAATAGTTTATAGTTTGTAATAAAGATGATAAGTCGCAGTCTCGGCGTGTTAATGCCAGTACTTTACTGTTATTTTCTTTTAACAGGGATACTAATTCAGCACCTAAAAAACCTTGGGCACCCGTTATTACAATTGCCATAAACTATATCATGCTCCAATCAATCCAATGATCTTTAGCAATATTAATACGTGCAATTGAACCTATCACTTCTTGCTTACGAAAAGGTTCAATGCCATGCCCTGGCCTTTTTGTAACCAGCATTTCATTTGTAATAGTATCGCCTGCTTTAATGTCTATTTTAGCGTGAATAGATCGTCTTGCTTTAGAGTACATATCTAATTCTTCAGCACGCGGTCCAACTTTCGAACCATCTCCCATTGCGAGTTCAACTTGACGAATTTTATCGACCATGATTTTCATTTCGTTTGGTTGTATTGCAAAACAGTGGTCAGGGCCCGGAAGCGTTCTATCAAGTGTAAAGTGCTTTTCAATAATTGCTGCTCCCATTGCAACAGCGGCAATAGGTATCAAGTCTCCTAGAGTATGATCTGAGTAACCGGTTACGACGCCAAATAAATTACGCATGCGTTCCATAGATTTGAGGTTGGATAGCTCTGCCGGTGCAGGGTAAAGTGATGTGCATTGGAACAAAATAATGTTTTCATTTTTTTCTTCATAACATACATCAATCGCTCTTTGGATTTCCATCCAATCAGCCATTCCTGTCGATAATAAAATGGGTTTACCTGTTTTAGCTATGTGGCGAATCAAATCAAGATCCGGAAGATCGAATGACGCAACCTTGTGTGCAGGAACTTTTAATTCTTCTAAACCATCGACGGCTTCGTTGTCGCATGGAGAAGAAAAGAATATCAAGCCTTTGCTTTCCGCGTATTCTTTTAATGGTTTTTGCCATGCTCTTTTTAGTTCGAGAGTTTTAATCAGTTGATGAATATTGTCGTAACCAGTCAAATATTCAGGTATCTCTGCGAATGTTGATACGTGATTATCTGCTTTAAATGTTTGAAATTTTACTGCATCAACACCAGCCTCTGCTGCTGCATCTATATGTTTAAGTGCCAAATCATAATCTTGATTATGATTTGAACCTACTTCTGCGATAATAAATGTGGGGCAATTATCGCCTACTAGTTTGTTTGCTATTTTAATTTTCATTCGTTTATTTCTACAATACTGTTATGCCAGTTTCTTTTTAAAGTATGCTTTTTTTCAGGGTAAAACACTTTATTTTTATTGTTCGTTTCAAATAGGCTATTAAACGGATCAAAGCCAGCAGCAATACTAAGGCAAAAAGTTGTGGACACTCTAGGATTGATTTCAAATGGAATTACTTTTCCGGTAGAAGTTAAAATACATTGCAAGTTATAAAGTCCAGTAACCTTAAATTTACTTTGAAAAGATTTGCAGTACTCTACAACATTACTTTGCAACTCTGTTGTTGCTCTAATTGTTATTCCTTTTTTTTGTATAATTTTAACAGGAACAATTGCTTTTAGGTTTGCTTTCATATCAGCAGCGATCAACACTGTATATTCAACCCCATTAGCAAGTTCTTGTGAAATAATGGAGCCTTCTTTAGCGCGGTAAAATACTTTGTACGCCAAAACTTCCTCTATACTATTAACAATAGCAACACCTCTAGATCCTCTACCACTTCGGGGTTTTATAATTTGTGGAAAGCCAATATCACTGGCATCTTCTGCCAATAATGTTCGGGGTACTGCTAACCCCTTCTTTTGCATGGTTTTTATGCAAAGTAACTTGTCTAGCATACATTCTATAAATTCAAATGAAGGTAATAATATTTTCACTTTTAATTGGTTAGAGTTTTGGGAAATGATAGTTAATTCTTCATCTACGCCCGGTACCAATATGTCAATTTTTCTTTCTAATATTACCTTTCTTAACTCAACCAAATACTCAGGGGCATTCGCTAAAGGGATTTCAACTTTATTAGATATTGGAA